>Ga0256843_1003252_pt1 | contig 11389 bp, 11 predicted proteins | sample AlvinellametaG_FD_191572 | JGI IMG/M metagenome (GOLD analysis project Ga0256843, IMG submission 191572) | Pompeii worm associated microbial communities from hydrothermal vent at the East Pacific Rise, Pacific Ocean - Alvinella | ecosystem: Host-associated > Annelida > Integument > Unclassified ... | reverse complement strand
AGTCGCCAGGCATCGCCCACGACCTGGACGCCATGTACGATCTCTACAAAAAAGAGGAGCCCGAGATCGTCTACGTCTGCGCCCCCAACAACCCCACCGGCGACTGCCTGGACCGGGTCGATATCGAAAACTTCATCGAAAAGATCGATCCCGATACGCTGGTGGTGGTCGACGGCGCCTACCAGGAGTACGCCGCGTTCAAAGATCCCCGCAAGGCCCTCGACCCGGCGACACTCATCGCGAAATATCCCCACGTGCTCTACCTGGGGACCTTCTCCAAAGCCTACGGGCTGGGGGGCATGCGCATCGGTTACGGCATCGCCTCCAAAGAGATCATCCGTTCGCTCTACAAACTCCGCCCCCCCTTCAACGTCACGACCCTGACGCTGGTGGCGGCGGAAGCGGCGCTGGAGGACCAGGCCTTCGTCGAGCGGACGATCGCCGACTGTTTCGACCAGATGAAGCGCTACGAAGCCTTCGCCGAAGCCCGGGGGCTGGGAACGATCGAAAGCTACACCAACTTCATCACCCTGCGGCTCGACGGCACCACCGACTCGACGGCCCTGGCCGACGCTCTGCTGCGCCGCGGCGTGATCGTCCGCGATCTCAAAGGTTACGGTCTCAACGCCATCCGCGTCACCATCGGCAAGGCCGAAGAGAACGACCGCTTCTTCGAAGTGGCCTCCGAAATCCTGGATAACGGAACGAAATGAACTTCAAAGAGTTGACGGCACAGCTGACACGGCTTTACGAAAAGCTCAACCGTGCCCAGAAGATCGTGATCGTGGGCACCCTCTTCGCCGTCATCGGTTTCATCGTTTTTCTGGTGCTCTACACCTCTTCGGCGCGTAACAGCCAGTACGCGGTGCTGTTCGACCACCTCTCCTCCAAAGACGCCGGGCTCATCATCCAGGAGCTGGACAAAGAGGGAGTCCCCTACAAAATCCCCCAGGACGGCGTCATCGAAGTGCCCAAAGACAAAGTCTACAAGGTCCGCATCGCCGTCGCCTCCAAAGGGCTGCCCAAAGAGAGCCATGTCGGTTTCGAGCTTTTCGACAAGCAGGAGTTCGGATCGACCGACTTCGATCAGCGGGTGAAGTTTCTGAGGGCGCTGGAGGGTGAACTGTCGCGTACGATCCAGAGCCTGCGGCCCATCGAAAGCGCCACGGTGCATCTGGCCCTTCCCAAAGAGAGCGTCTTCGTCTCCAAAAGCACGCCCCCTTCGGCCTCCGTGGTGATCAAAACCGTCGACGGGATGCGCCTTTCGCGCAAGCAGATCGCCGGCATCAAAAACCTCGTCGCCGCCGCCGTGGCCAACCTCAAACCCGAGAATGTCAAGATCGTCAACGAGTTTGGTGAACCGCTGACGGACAACGGCGAAGAGGAGGGTGAGCTGGCCAAGAAGCAGCTGGCCTACAAGGAGCGCTACGAAAGGGCCTACGAGTCGAAAATCGTCGACGTGCTGGCTCCTTTTATCGGCGGCAAGGACCGTGTCGTGGCCAAAGTGGCGATCGATTTCGACTTCGCCCAGCGCAGCAGCGTGGAGGAGCGCTACGACCCGGAAAACGTCGTCCGCAGCGAGCAGAGCATGGAGGAGAAAAAAGAGGGTGTCGCGCCCCGGTCGCCCGGCGGGGTGCCCGGCGCCGTGAGCAACATCGGGCCCGTCCAGGGCCTCGAAAACGGCAAAGCGATCCAGAAGTTCCAGAAGTCGACGACGACTACCAACTACGAGATTTCCAAGACCGTCTCCAACGTCAAAGGTCCTTTCGCCACGATCAAACGGGTTACCGCCGCCGTGGTCGTCGACGGCAAATACGTACCGGGCAAAGAGGGCAAACTGGTCTACGAGCCCCGCAGCCCAGAGGAGCTGACACGCATCGGCGATCTGGTCAAGCAGACGATCGGCTACAACCCAAGGCGCGGCGACCAGGTCACCGTCTCCAATTTCAAGTTCGAGACGACGGCGGAGGGGATGGAACCCAACCCCTACCGATCCGCCGTCACGACCTTCTACGCCTACGTCGAGCCGGTCGTGCCGGTGCTTAAATATCTGCTGCTTTTCGTGATCCTCTTCGTCTTCTACAAAAAAGTGATCGTCCCGTTCAGCGAGAAGATGCTCGAAGTGCCGGTGGAGGAGACGACGGAAGGCGAGCCTGTGCTGCATCTGGACGAGGAGGAACACGAGTCATTGGCGGAGAAGTTCACCGAGATGCGCAAGAAAGTCGAGGAGCAGCTGGGCCTCTCCGAAGAGTTCAGCGAGGAGGAGCTCAAGTACGATATACTCCTCGAAAAGGTCAAGGAGATGGCCGAAGAGCGTACCGACGAGTTCGCCGCGCTCATCAACGCGCTGATCCGTGACGAGAACGAACTGGAGCAGAACGCGGCTTCGAAAATGAAAAAGGAGAAAGCATGAGCGGCATCCAGTTGACGCCCCAGCAGCAGGCGCAGCTCGAAGAGCTTTCAATGGCGGAGAAGGTGGCGATTCTTCTGATCCAGCTGGGCGAGGACGTGACCACCAACGTCTTTTCCCACCTGGATGTGGAGGCGATCACGGAGATCTCCAAATTCATCGCCATGGCCAAGACGATCGACCGTCCCGTGGCGATGGCGATTCTGGAGGAGTTCTACGCCATCATGCAGTCCAACCAGTACCTGAGCACCGGCGGCCTGGACTACGCCAAGGAGATCCTCTACAAGGCGCTGGGACCCGAAGAGGCGAAAAAGATCATCGAACGCCTCTCCAAGTCGATGCAGAGCACCCAGAGCTTCAGCTTCCTCTCCAAGATCAAGCCCCAGCAGCTGGCCGACTTCATCGTCAACGAGCACCCCCAGACCATCGCGCTCATCCTGGCCCACATGGATCCGGGCGACGCCGCCAACGTGCTCAGCTACTTCGAAGACGACCTGCGGGCCGTCATCGCGATGCGGATGGCCAACCTTGGGGACATTTCTCCCCAGATCATCAAGCGGGTTTCGACGGTACTGGAGAGCAAGCTCGAATCCCTGGCCAGCTACAAGGTCGAAGTGGGCGGCCCCCGTGCCGTCGCCGACATCTTCAACCGCCTGGGTCAGAAGGCGGCCAAGTCGACGCTGGTGCAGATCGAGCAGCTCGACGAGCAGCTCGCCAGCGCCATCAAGGAGATGATGTTCACCTTCGAAGATATCGTCAATCTCGACAACAACGCCATCCGCGAAATCCTCAAGGCCGTCGACAAGAAAGATCTGATGCTCGCGCTCAAAAGCGCCCCCGAAGAGCTCAAGGAGCGCTTTTTGTCCAACATGTCCCAGCGGGCCAGGGAAGCTTTCGAGGAGGAGATGCAGTTCATGGGCGCGGTCAAGGTCAAGGAGGTCGAAGGGGCCCAGCGCAAGATCGTCGAGGTGGTCCAGAAGCTGGCCGAAGAGGGCGTGGTGAGCATCGGCGAGGCCGAGGAGATGATCGAGTAGGATGGAAACCGTCATTCCCCCGCACAAAAAAAGCGGCCATGTGATCCAGAAGTACCGCTTCAAGGTCCTGACCCGGGAGACGGACGGGAGGGACGAGGCGAGCGGTGGAGGAGTCCAGCCCTACGCTTTCAAGGACCTCTCGCAAACCGGAGAAGAACCCTCTTCGCGGCGGCCTGAAGAAGCGATGGAAGAGGCCCCGCCGGCATCGGCGGAGGCGTCTGAAGAGATGGCGCAAATGTCCGAGGAGGAAGAGAGCGCTTCCGGCGGCAGCGAAGAGCTGCTGCGCCGCATCGACGAACTCACCACCGATCTCGTCAAGACCCAGATGGCCCTGGAGAAAAAAGAGGCCGAATGCGAGGAGCGGGCCGAAACGAGCCGCCGGGAGGGGTTTGACGAGGGGATGGAGGCGGGCCGTGCCGCGTGCCGCGAAGAGAGCGAGAAGGAGCTGGCCCCGATTCGCGAACGTCTCGCCGCCGCTGTCGAAGCGTTGGAAGAGAGCCGGGAACTCTTTTTGAAGAAGGTCGACACGATCGAAGAGGAGCTGATCGAGACGGCGCTGGATCTGGCAAAGCAGGTGGTCGTCAAAGAGGTGGAGCGGAATTCGAAGGAGGTGGCGTTGCGGTTGGCGAAACTTCTTCTGAGCGAAGTGAAGGAGGCGGCCAACGTGACCCTTCGGGTCAACCCCGAGGATCACGACTATCTCAGGGAACGCCTGGGCGACTCGGAACGGGTCACGATCGTCTCTGACCCGGCCGTCGGACCGGGCGGGGTGATCGTCGTCAGCGACATCGGCCATATCGACGGTGAGATCATGCACCGTTTCGAGCGGATCAAAGAGGCGGTCTTCGGAACCGCACCATCACAGGGAGAGGGATGAACAAGGAAGAGATCAAAGCGATGAGTGTGCCCGAGCTGGAGGCGCTGGCCGGGAAGATCCGGGAGCGGATTCTGGATGTGGTCAGCCGCAACGGCGGCCATCTGAGCAGCACGCTGGGGGCGACCGACCTGATCGTGGCGATGCACTACGTCTTCGACGCCGAGAAGGACCCGTTTCTCTTCGACGTCAGCCACCAGAGCTACGCCCACAAGCTTCTGACGGGCCGGTGGGAAGCTTTCGAGACGCTCCGGCAGTTCGATGGCCTCAGCGGCTACACCAAACCCGACGAGTCCCCCTGCGACTACTACATCGCCGGCCACAGCTCCACCTCCGTCTCCCTGGCCGTCGGCGCGGCCAAGGCGATCCGCCTGCGGGGCGAGGAGGGGGAGCGCATCCCGGTGGTGATGATCGGCGACGGCGCCATGAGCGCGGGGATGGTCTACGAAGCCCTCAACGAGCTGGGAGACCGCAAATATCCCGCCGTCATCATCCTCAACGACAACGAGATGAGCATCGCCAAACCGATCGGGGCCATCAGCCGCATCCTATCGCAGGCGATGGCGAGTCCTTTTTACCAGAAATTCAAAGAGAACACCGAAAAGATGCTCGACCGCTTCCCCGAATCGGCCCGCTACATGGCCAAACGGATGGAAGAGGGGCTCAGGATGATCACGCCGGGTATCCTTTTCGAAGAGATGGGGCTCGAGTACATCGGGCCCGTCGACGGCCACGACATCGGTCAGCTGATCGAGACGCTGCAGACCGCCAGATCGATGGGCAAGCCGGTCATCGTCCACGCCCAGACCACCAAGGGCAAAGGCTACAAGATCGCCGAAGGGTATTACGAACACTGGCACGGTGTGGGGCCTTTCGACAAGGAAAGCGGCGAAAGCCTCAAAAAGAGCGGGCGCCCCAGCGCGACGAAAATCTTCAGCGACAGACTCTGTGCGCTGGCCGAAAAGGACGCTAAGATCGTCGGTGTCACGGCGGCCATGCCCAGCGGGACCGGGATGAAACAGCTGCTGGAGAAGTTTCCGGACCGCTTCTGGGATGTCGGGATCGCCGAACAGCATGCCGTGACATCCATGGGGCCGCTGGCGAAGGAGGGATTCAAGCCTTTCGTCGCCATCTACTCGACCTTTCTTCAGCGCGGCTACGACCAGGTGATCCACGACATCGCGATCATGGAGCTGCCGGTGGCCTTCGCCATCGACCGGGCGGGAATCGTCGGTGAAGACGGCGAGACCCATCAGGGGGCTTTCGACATCAGTTACCTGCGCACCGTGCCCAACATGACCCTTTTCGCTCCCCGTGACGACGCGACGTTGGAGATGGCGGTCGATTTCGCCGCCGACTATCCTCGCCCCTGCGCCTTCCGCTACCCCCGAGGGGCGATGATGCTCGAAAACGGCCGCTATCCGGCCACTCCTTTCGAAGCGGGCCGGGCCGAATGGCTGGAGCGGGAAGGTGAGGTGCTGCTGATCGGTTACGGCAACGGTGTTGGCCGTGCCGTCGCCACCGCCGATCTGCTCAAAAAGAGAGGAGTCCCCGCCGCCGTGCTGGACCTGCGTTTCGTCAAGCCGATCGACAGGGCCCTCCTGGAAGCTGCGACAGAACGTTTCGACAGATGGTATGTCTTCAGCGACGGGGCGAAAATGGGGGGCGTAGCATCCGCCATAGCCGAGGCTTTGATGCCTGCTTGTCTGGAGAGAGTCGAAATCGTCTCCTTCGAATACGAAGACCGCTTTATTCCCCACGGCAACACACAGCGCGTGGAAGCCTCGATGGGACTGCTGCCCGAGCAGCTGGCGGAAAAGATTCTGGGTGATTTGAAAAAAGTCTGATCAGAAAAAGAGGGTAGAAGCAGCGCAGGCGCCCAAGAGGGCGCCTGCGGAGAGTTTTAGAGCTCTTCGGCGTGTTTTTCGAGGTACTCGGCGACCCCTTTGGGATCCGCTTTCATACCCTCCTGGCCTTTCTGCCAGCCGGCGGGGCAGACTTCGCCGTGCTCGTTGGTAAAGTGCATGGCGTCGATCATGCGCAGCATCTCGTCGATGTTGCGGCCCAGGGGCAGGTCGTTGATGACCGCGTGGCGGATCGTGCCGTCGGTGTCGATGAGGAACGAACCGCGCAGCGCGACGCCGGCATCTTCGAGCAGGACATCGTAGTCACGGGCGATCGATTTGGTCAGGTCGGCGACCAGCGGGTAGCGGACCTGGCCGATGCCGCCTTCGCTGACGGGGGTGTTTTTCCACGCCAGGTGGGTGAAGTGGCTGTCGACGGAGCAGCCGATGACGTTGACGCCGCGGCTGGTGAACTCGTCGAGGCGGTGATCGAAAGCGATGATCTCCGAGGGGCAGACGAAGGTGAAATCCAGGGGATAGAAAAAGAGGACGGTGCCCTTTTCTCCGAAGTTTTCATAGAGGTTGAAATTGTCGACGATCTCGTTGTTTCCGAGAACCGCGTTGGCGGTAAAGTCGGGTGCTTTTTTCGTGACCAGCATTGAGTCTCCTTCTGTAAATTTTGTGAAGCGGAAAAATTATATCACACTATGGCGTCAAACCTATATTATAGACGGGGATTAATCTTTTACGGACATTTCGATATAATCCACCCAATTTTCGAAATTACGACATCATGAACAAAGGACCCACGTGTCAAGACGCTTTCTCTTTACCTCCGAGTCGGTGACCGAAGGCCATCCCGACAAGATGGCGGACCAGATCAGCGACGCCATTCTCGACTATATCATCGAGCGCGATCCCAACGCCCGTGTCGCCTGTGAGACGCTGCTCTCCAACGGCTTTTGCGTCATCGCCGGCGAGCTCAAGACCGTCACCTACGCGCCGATGCAGGACATCGCCCGCGAAGTGGTCCGGGAGATCGGCTACACCGACGCGCTCTACGGGTTTGATTACCGCTCGGCCGGTGTGCTTAACGGCATCGGGGAGCAGTCGCCCGACATCAACCAGGGGGTCGATCAGGCCGGCGGCGCCATCGGCGCGGGGGATCAGGGGCTGATGTTCGGCTACGCCTGTCGCGAAACGCCCACGCTGATGCCGCTGCCCATCTATCTGGCCCACCGTCTGACCGAAGGGCTGGCCAAAGCGCGCAAGGACGGCACGCTGCCTTTTCTTCGTCCCGACGGCAAGGCGCAGGTGACGGTCGAGTACGTCGACGGCAGGCCGCACAAGGTCAAGACCATCGTCGTCTCCACCCAGCACGATCCCGACGTCAGCCATGAAAAGCTCAAGAACGCGATCATCGAGGAGCTGATCTACGAGGTGATTCCCGAAGAGCTCCTCGACGACGACGTCACCTACCACATCAATCCCACCGGCCGTTTCGTCATCGGCGGTCCCCAGGGCGATGCGGGGCTGACGGGCCGCAAGATCATCGTCGACACCTACGGCGGCAGCTGCCCCCACGGCGGCGGCGCCTTCAGCGGCAAAGATCCCACCAAGGTGGATCGAAGCGGCGCCTACGCCGCCCGTTACGTGGCCAAAAACCTGGTCGCCGCCGGCGTCTGCGACAAGGCGACGATCCAGATCGCCTACGCCATCGGCGTCGTCGAGCCGGTCTCCATCATGGTCGACACCCACGGCACCGGCAAAGTGGCCGAGGAGAAGATCGAAGCGTGCGTGCGGGAGCTCTTTGACCTGACGCCCAAGGGCATTATCGAGACCCTCGACCTGCTTCGCCCGATCTACCGAAAAACCGCGGCTTACGGCCATTTCGGACGGGAGTTGCCGGAGTTTACATGGGAAAAAACGGACAGGGTCGAAGCGATCCGGAAATGGCTCGAAATTTAGGCCGTCCGTTTAAAAACTTTTTAAAAATGTTGTGTTATAGTACGGATGATTAAATCAAGAAAAGGAGCTGTAAATGGCTGTATTGATCACGGATACCTGCATCAACTGCGGAGCTTGTATCGACGAGTGCCCGGTTGAAGCGATTGTTGACGACGAGGATAACCCGACCGGAGAAGAGATCTATTATGTCTATCCCGATAAATGTGTCGAGTGTGTAGGTTATCACGATGAGCCGGCCTGTGCCACGGCCTGCCCGACAGAAGGCTGTATCGTATGGGATGCCTGCGTCGAGGGAACGACCTGCCGCGACGACATCTCCGACGAAGCCCGCGCCGAACATCAGCCGGTCGTCGAGTAATCATCGGACTTTTTGGCGGAGGAGCCCTCCTCCGCTTTACAACTCCCCAACTACTTTAAACTTTTAATTAATCTTAAACATCGTTTCTGTATAATTCCACCCATTTTATAAAATTGGAGAATTCCTATGGAGCGAACGCTTTCTATTATCAAACCCGATGCCGTCAAAAAAAATGTGATCGGCAAAATCATCGACCGTTTCGAAAGCAACGGCCTGCGCATCGCCGCCATGAAAAAGGTGCAGCTGAGTGAAAAGGATGCCGGCGAGTTTTACGCGGTCCACCGTGAGCGCCCCTTCTTCGGCGAACTGGTCGAGTTCATGACCAGCGGTCCGGTCGTCGTCATGGTTTTGGAAGGCGAAAACGCCGTCGCCAAAAACCGCGAGCTGATGGGCGCCACCAACCCCAAAGAGGCGGCACCCGGCACGATCCGCGCCGATTTTGCCGAGAGTATCGACGCCAACGCGGTTCACGGCAGTGACAGCCTCGAAAACGCGGCCAAAGAGATCGCCTTTTTCTTCGCTCAGCGAGAGATTCTCTAAGACGACATTATGCAGATACTGCTGCGCAAGATTCACGAGAGCCGTAATCCCTTTCTCATCGAGAAAGAGGGGGTTGTCTGTCGTGGGGAGTTTTGGCGCAGCGATCGGCATACGGTGACACTGGACGGACGCATCGAGGGAGATCTTCCCCTGCGGTGCGACCGGTGCGGTGAGGCATTTACCCGGCATATCCACGAGCCTTTTGTCCTTGAAGCGGTCGACCGGCCCCTTAAGGTGGATGAATCGCTCGATGTGGTAGAATGTCCGGACGGAATCGTCGATTTCGACCAGATATGCGAAAGTGAAATCGCCTCCATTCAAAGCGAATACCACCTCTGTCCCCGCTGCGCGGAACAAGAGGACTTCGAAATAGAAATCTGAATCCATTCAAGGAGAAACATTATGGCAGTACCCAAGAGAAGAAACAGCAAGACCCGCGCGGCGAAGCGCCGGACCCACTACAAAGTAACCCTGGTCCGTCCTGTCAAAGACGCCGACGGCACCTGGCGTATGCCCCACCGCATGAACAAATTCACAGGTGAATACAAATCCTAAATGGTGCGCATTGCCATCGACGCAATGGGGGGTGACTTCGGTCACTACCCGATTGTGGAAGGGGCGATTTTCGCCCTGAAAAAACAGCAATTCCTTCCTATTTTCGTCGGAGACGAAAGCAAAATCGCTCCCCTTATCCCCAAAAAGTTTCGTAACAAAGTTGAAATCGTCCACTGCGGTGATGTCATAGCCATGGACGAACACGCCACCGACGCGCTCAAGCGGCGTGATTCCTCCATATACGTCGCCGTCGATCTTGTCCGCCAGGGTAAAGCCGACGCCGTTGTCTCTGCCGGGCACAGCGGGGCGACCATGAGCCTGGCAACTCTGCGGATCGGACGGATCAAAGGGGTTTCGAGGCCGGCGATCGCCACCTTCATGCCGACGCAGGTCAAAGGCAGGCAGACGGTGGTGCTCGATGTGGGAGCCAATGTCGATTGCGACGCCAACAACCTGTTCCAATTCGCCGTGATGGGCGATGCCTACGCCAGCAAGGTGATCGGAAGCGAACAGGTAAAGGTGGGGCTTCTTTCCAACGGTGAGGAGGCTTCCAAGGGCAACGAAGTGACCAAAGAGGCCTACATGCTCATCAGCCAGCTCGACAGTTTTGTCGGCAACGTGGAAGGGGGCGACATCTTCCGCGGGGATGTGGACGTCGTCGTCTGCGACGGTTTCGTGGGCAATGTCCTGCTCAAAACGAGCGAAGGGGTGGCCGAGACGATCAGCCACTACCTCAAATCCGAGATCAAACGGTCTCCCGTCTCCATCGCCGGAGCGCTTTTGATGAAGCGGGTGTTCCGGCGTCTTAAAAAGCAGATCGATTATGCCGAATACGGCGGAGCTCCTCTGCTTGGGGTCAAAGCCTGCACGATCATCAGCCACGGCAAAAGCAATCCCAAAGCGATCAAAAACGCCATGTTTCAGGCGATTCGCTTCGTCGAATCGGATGTCAACGAAGCGATCCGCTCCCGTCTCGAATCTCTCAACAGTTAAAGGTCTTTCATGTACGCTGCGCTCAAATCGATCGGTGCCTACGTGCCCGAAAAGGTGATGACGAACGAAGATTTCGAACAGATGGTCGATACGACCGACGAATGGATCGTCAAGCGTACCGGCATCAAAGAGCGGCGCATCGCCGCCGAAGACGAATTGACCAGCGACATGGGGGTCGAGGCGGCGAAGGTCGCCATCCACCGCGCGGGGCTGAAGATCAACGACATCGACATGATCGTCTGCGCGACGATCTCTCCCGACTACCTCTGCATGCCTTCCACCGCGTGTATCATCGCTTCGAAACTGGGGCGCACCAACGTGACGGCCTTTGATATCTCCGCCGCGTGCACCGGATTCATCTACGCGCTGGCGGTCGCCAAAGCGTTCATCGAGTCTGGGATGAAAAAAAACGTCCTGATTGTCGGCGCCGAAAAACTAAGCGCCATTGTCGACTACAGCGACCGCACCACCTGTGTGCTCTTCGGCGACGGGGCCGGAGCGGCGGTCGTGAGTGCCACCCGCAACAAGGCCGAGGCGATCAAAGATATCCACATCTCCGCCGACGGAAACTTCAGCGATCTTCTTATGACACCGGGTTGCGGCGTCAAAGAGCCCTGCTCTCAGCAAGTGCTCGAGGAGAAGCGCTGCACGATGAAGATGAAGGGCAACGAAACATTCAAAATTGCCGTGCGTACACTTACCAGCGACGTGGTCAACATCCTCACCGACAACGAGATCGAAGCCAAAGATATCCGACACTTCATTCCGCACCAGGCCAACTACCGTATTATAAAGGCGGTGGGAGATGCGTTG
>Ga0256843_1003251_pt1 | contig 11389 bp, 10 predicted proteins | sample AlvinellametaG_FD_191572 | JGI IMG/M metagenome (GOLD analysis project Ga0256843, IMG submission 191572) | Pompeii worm associated microbial communities from hydrothermal vent at the East Pacific Rise, Pacific Ocean - Alvinella | ecosystem: Host-associated > Annelida > Integument > Unclassified ... | reverse complement strand
GTGAAGAGTTACAAGAGGGTATCGGTAGAATAGTAAAAGTGGAAAAAAACGAAGCCAAACACTCTTCTCATTTAATAAGAGCGTTTGAAGGAAAAATAAATTCTAAACTAAAAATCGACTACAGACTCGCTCTTGTAGAACTTGAAGCCAAAAGCGAATTCGATAAATTTATAAAATATGCAATGCACGCAACGGGAGTGCTTCTTGTCGGAGGTAACGTAGGAAGTATCGAGCTTGACGATGAGGACGGAGTTGACGTATTTAAGTGTTACGGAAAATATTATGTGGGTATCAGAAACGAAATAAATGTAGAAGAGAGCGGGAAATATATCGTAAATGCCAACTATATCGATCCTAAATATGTCAGTGAAATCGTCTTTTTGAAAAATCTCAAAACGGATGATTATTTCTTCCGTGCGAGCAGAGGAAGCGAGCCGAATTTGAGATTCGGAGTCGATTATTTACTTAATGAACTTGACTTGCCTGTATTTAGCGGGGATATTGACCTCTCAATCGATATGAAAGAGAAAATTATCAATGTAGATATTGACGAGCTTAATTCTATTATCGGGGAAAATATAGATGAGAAAAAGATAGTTGAAATTCTCAAAAAATTAGGATTTTCTATCGAAGCGATTACTGAGACGAGCGTAAAAGTTAAAGTACCTCTATTTAGAAGCGATATAGAAAATATTCAAGATATCGCGGAAGAAGTTTTAAGAATTTATGGAATTGACGAAATTCCGAGTAAACCTCTTCATTTCGTAGAAGCTGACAGAACGAACGAAGTTTTGGAAAATATCGACTTTTTAAATGAATTAAAACTAAAAGCCGTGGCAAACGGATTTTATGAAGTGCTTCATTTCGTATTTGATGATAAAGATAGACTTCAAAAATACGGATTCGAGACTGTTGAAGATAATCTTGATTTGTTAAATCCGATTGTAAAAGAGCTCGATACTCTAAGAAGTACCATTCTTTTACAACTTCTTGAAGATATCGCAAGAAACAAAGCCAACGGATATAAAAGAATTTATCTTTTCAGTAGCGGTAGCGTTTATGATAAACAAAGAAACGAAAAACAAAGTATCGCTTTTGTAGTTAACGGACAAAACGATTACGAAAATCCGGTAAATCACGGAAAACCTGCAAAAGTGGATTTTAAATTTATAGTGGATAAATTATCTCAAATTTTCGGAGATATCAAATTATTACCGAACGATTCTCATCCGATAGCGCATCCGTATCAAAACGCAAAAATTCTTAAAGACGGGAAAGTAATCGGCGTAGTTGCCAAACTTCATCCTAAAGTTGCGAAAGATTTCGAAATAGACGATACTTATTTTGCGGAAATCGAGCTTGATAAACTTGAAAAAGTTAAAAAAGAGGCCAAAGATATTATTAAATTCCCTAAAGTTACAAGAGACTTAAGTCTTGTGGTTAGTAAAGATATGAGCTATAAAGATATAGCGGATATTATCAACTCATTAAATATTGAGGAATTAAAAGAGTTTTATCCGTTCGATATATTTGATTTGGGTGAAAATAACTCACTTTCTATCAGATTTGTGTTACAAAAAGAGGATTCTACTTTACAAGAAAAAGAAATTAATGATATAATGGAAAAAATTTTATCTGTCTTAGAAGCGAAAGGGATAAAGCTTAGATGATATTAGAGGTTATTAGCGGTAAAAAATTCGAAGAAAAGTTTAAAGTAGACGCTGACAAATCAATATCGCACAGATGTGCGATTTTCTCTCTTTTAACTTCCGGTCAAAACATTATAAAAAATTATTTAAGAGCCGAAGATACTCTCAATTCTTTAAAAATCGCCGAATCTTTAGGTGCTAAAGTTGAAGATGACGGCGAAACGATTAAAATAGAAGCTCCTAAAAAACTTCAAGAAGCAAACGACGTACTATATTGCGGAAACAGCGGTACGACTATTAGAATATATATGGGGCTTTTGGCCGGAATCGACGGATTTTTCGTTTTAACCGGAGACCGATACCTTAGAAAAAGACCTATGGCAAGAGTTGCAAATCCTCTAAGAAGTATCGGTGCTAAAATTGACGGAAGAGATAACGGAAATTTAGCTCCTCTTGCTGTAAGGGGAGGAGAGCTTAAAAGCTTTGATTACGAAAGTAAAATAGCGTCGGCTCAAGTTAAATCTGCGCTGATTTTAGCTGGGCTTAACGCAGATGGCGAATCTCATTATAAAGAGCCGTTTTTAAGTAGAGACCATACCGAAAGAATGCTTAAGGGAATGGGTGCGGAAATTGAGACGAAAATAAATGACGATTTGAGTTGCGAAGTATTTATAAAACCTCTTTCAAAACCACTTGAACCTCTTGTTATTACCGTACCAAACGACCCGAGCAGTGCGTTTTTCTTTGCCGTTGCCGCAGCTATAACGAAGTCGGTTGCTATTATTGAAAACGTTACATTAAATCCTACGAGAATCGAAGCTTACAAAGTACTTGAAAAAATGGGTGCGGAAATAGAATATGTCGAAAAAGAGAATAAATACGAGCCTATCGGTGATATCATCGTAAAAGGAAAAGAGTTAAAAGGCGTAGAAGTTTCGAAAAATATTCCTTGGCTTATAGACGAACTCCCGGCACTTGCAATGGCTATGGCCGTTGCCGAGGGCAAAAGCGTAGTAAAAAACGCAAAAGAACTAAGAGTAAAAGAGTCCGATAGAATCTCTACCGTAGTAAACGGACTTAGAAATTGCGGAATCGAAGCGAATGAATTTGAAGACGGATATGAAATTTTCGGCGGAACTCCTAAAAAAGCCGAAATCGACTCACACGGCGACCATAGAATCGCTATGAGTTTTGCGATTTTGGGACTTCTTTGCGGCATGAAAATTGACAAAGCCGAAAGTATCAATACTTCTTTTCCCGGATTTTTCGAACTCTTTTCTAAAATAGCAGACTATAGGATAATAGATGAAAATTGAAAAAGCTAAAAGTTACGGGTTTTGTTTTGGAGTTAGAAGAGCTGTAGAAATTGCTGAAAACTCTCAAAATGCCGTAACTTTAGGACCTCTTATTCATAATCCTCTTGAAATTCAAAGGCTTGCTGAAAATTATAATGTCAAATATGTAAATGATATCGACGATATTAATGAAAACATCAAAAGAGTGATTGTCAGAACTCACGGAATTCCTAAAGACAAACTTCAAAAACTAAAAGAGAAAAACGTAGAAGTGATAGACGCTACTTGTCCTTTTGTTAAAAAGCCTCAAGAAATAGTCGAAGAGATGAGTAAACAAGGGTATGATATTGTTATTTTCGGAGACAAAAACCATCCTGAAATCAAAGGTGTTATGAGCTATGCCGTTCACGATAGAGTCTATGTGGTTTTGACTCCGGATGAATTAAAAGATAAAAGATTAAGAGAAAAAATAGCCACCGTCGCGCAAACTACGAGAAAACTTAGCGATTATTTGAAAATTACCAATTATTTGATTGAAAATTATAAAGAAGTTAGAGTTTTCAATACCATTTGCAACGCGACATTCGAAAATCAAGACGCCGTAAGAGAGCTAAGTAAAAGAGCGGATATAATGATTATTGTAGGCGGTAAAAACTCTTCGAATACCAAACAACTTTATAATATCGCAAAAGAGAATTGTGAGAGTTATTTAATCGAAAGCGAAGACGAACTAAACCCCGAGTGGTTTAAAAACAAAAAGTTGTGCGGTATTAGTGCGGGTGCTTCTACGCCTGAGTGGTTGGTTGAAAAAATAATCTCAAAGATAAAGGAAATGACATGAATGAGCTAAAAATCGGAGATGTGGTTGAGTTTCAGATTGAAAAATTGATTAAGGGGGGATTTGTAGGCAATAAGGACGGAGTTGAGTATTTTCTTCCTAAAAGCCTTAGCGGTCTAAAAGAAGACGAAAGCGTAATAGGCAAAATTATTAAAGCAAAAGTCAAGGAATTTAAGCAAAATTCGGTAGTGGTAGATAGAAAAGCGTATCTAAACGAAGTAAAAGAGAAAGTCGAAGCTTTAAAAGATAAGATTATTCCGGCAAAAGTTACAAAAGTAAAACCGAGCGGTCTTGTAATTGATATCGACGGAATCAGCGGATTTGTTCCTAAAGACGAAATTTTTTATAAAAAAATAGACCATAGAAAATATTTTGACGAGGGTGATGAGATTGAGGTCGTATTAATCGACCCTGAAAGAAGAGTTTTTTCTATTAAAAAAGCGCTTCCGAATCCATGGGAAGAAGTTAAAAACTTAAATATCGGAGATAGAATTAAAGTGACGGTATCTCATATTACCGATTACGGAGCGTTTGTAGACCTTGGAAACGGAGTGGAAGGCTTTTTACATATCAGCGAAATAAATTGGGACGGGATAAACGATTTGACGTTGGGTGAAGAAATTGAAGTGGAAATCGTTGAAATAAATCCTGAAGAAGAGAGACTAAGAGTTACAAGAAAAAATCTATTGGAAAAACCTGCAAGCAAATTCGCCGAAAAATATAACGTAGGCGATGTTGTGGAAGGAATAATCACTAAATTTATAAACGTCGGGGCTTTTGTGGAAGTGGACGGAATAAGCGTATTATTGCCTAACAAATTCGCATCTTATAAAAAAGGTGAAAAAGCGAGCGATATTTTTGAAATCGGAGATAAGCTTGAGTTTAAAGTAGTAACGATAATTCCTGAAGAAAACAAAGTTATCGTTTCAAGAAAAGATGCGATGCAAAACCCTTATGATATTTTTGCTCAAAATCATGTCGTTGGAGATGAGATTCAAGGAAAAGTTAAATATATTACTGATTTCGGTATGTTTATCGACCTTGGGGACGTAGAAGCGCTTGTTAGAAAAGAAGATTATTCAAAAGAGTACGAAATCGGCGATGATTTTATCGGAAAAATAATTGAAATTAACGGCGAAAGAATTAAGCTTAGTGAATGAAAATTATAATTGCTTCTCTTTCGCTTTTGATAGTTTTAATTCTCGGGTTTGTTTATGTTAAAATTTCAACTCCCGAAAAGTCGTTTCAAACTCAAAAAGTTGAAAAAAAAGAGAAAAAAGTTAAAGTTTTAAACGATTTTAAGCTTGAGACTAAGTATGATTTTCCGGCTCGTATAGCGTATATGAGTGTGGATTTTAGAGATTTTAGGTATATTGAAATATACAAAGTCGAAATTGACGTAAATGATAAATTTACGCTTTTTAACGTAAAAGAGCTTTTGAAATCGCAAAATATTCCGTTTTCTATGATAGAAGACAAAAACGGAATAAAAATTTATATTCTTTTTAGAAATTTAGCCGAGGCTGATAGGGTAATAAATTTATTTAAAGAGTATAATTTCAAAATAAAATTACAAAAACTAAAACAAAGGATATGAATGAAAGTAGTAGTTTGCGATCCGATTCATCCCGCGGGATTTGAAGTATTAAAAAAAGCAAAAGATATCGAGGTTGTAGATGCGAGCAGAACTCCAAAAGACGAGCTTTTAAAAGTTATCGAAGATGCTGACGGGGTAATTACGAGAAGTCCGACTCCTGTTGATGAAAAATTCCTCTCTCACGCAAAAAAACTAAAAGCGATAGTTAGAGCCGGTGTTGGTGTTGATAACGTAGATATCGAAGCGTGTAGCAAAAGAGGTATTATCGTTATGAACGTGCCAACTGCCAATACTTTGGCGGCTGTTGAGCTTACTATGGCTCATTTATTGACAGCTGCGAGAAGTTTTACGAATGCGGTATGGAACCTTAAAAAAGAGCACGAATGGAACAGAGAAAAATGGCTCGGAATCGAACTTGCAGGAAAAAAACTCGGAATTATAGGTTTCGGTAATATCGGAAGCCGCGTAGGAATAAGAGCGAAAGCTCTTGAAATGGACGTAATTGCATACGACCCTTATATCGACCCGAGCAAAGCTACTGATTTGGGATGTAAATATACGACGGATTTTGATGAAATTTTAAAATGTGATTTTATTACGATTCATACGCCTAAAACGCCTGAAACTATCAATATGATTACAAAAAAAGAGATAGAAAAAATGAAAGACGGCGTAGTGCTTATCAACTGCGCAAGAGGTGGGCTTTATAACGAAAAAGACGTATATGAAGGGCTAAAAAGCGGAAAAATCAGATGGCTTGGTATCGACGTATTCGAAAAAGAACCCGTAACGGACCATCCGTTTTTCGAGCTTGAAAATACATCGGTAACTCCTCATATCGGTGCGAACACAAAAGAATCTCAAGAGAGAATCGCAATTCAAGCGGCAGAAGGAATTATCGAAGCGCTTAGAGGAAGCAGCTATCCTAATGCTTTGAATCTTCCTATCAATACCGCAAATACGCCTGAGTGGGTGATTAAATATTTGGAACTATCTCAAAAAATGGGATATATCTTAAGCCAAATCATTAATAAACCTATCAAAAAAGTAAAAGTGAATTTAAGCGGTGATATCAGCAAAGAAGATAAATCCGTTATGACTTTTGCGCTTGTGGGGCTTCTTCAAAATATTACTGATAACGTAAATTATGTTAATGCCGAATTTTTAGCTAATGAAAAAGGTATCAAAACGGAAGCGAAATCAAGCAAAAACGAAACATATAAAAATCTTGTAAATATTAAGGTAATTACGGATGAGGGAGAATATTCAATAAGCGGTACTATGCTTGAAAATCATCCGAGAGTCGTGGAGTTTAAAGGTTTTGATTTGGAATTCGAACCAAAAGGCAAAATGATCTTCTTCAAAAACACCGACGTACCGGGTGTAATTGGAGAAGTCGGTATGACTCTTGCAAAATATAATATCAATATTGCCGACTTTAGACTCGGTAGAAACAAAGAAGGTCAAGCAATGGCGGTTATTATCGTAGATAACGATGTAAACGAAGAAGTATTAAACGAACTTAGAAACTTAAAAGCGGCGTTAAGCGTAGGGTATGCGGAGATTTGAGGAAATAGTGAAGTTGTGAAATTGTGAGTTAGTTTAGATAAAAAATAAAGGAGACAAAATGGCATATAGTATGAGCGATTTAAAAAAATACCTAAACATCGAACTTGACGGTATTCCTTATAAAATTATCGAATATCATCATATAAAACCAGGAAAAGGTGCTGCGTTTGTAAGAACAAAGCTTAAAAACCTAATTGACGGAAGAGTTATAGAAAAAACATTCCACGCAGGTGATAAAGCTGATGAGCCTAATCTTGAGAGAAGAAAATATCAATATTCATACAATGAAGGCGATATCTATTATTTTATGGATAACGAAACTTTCGAAATGCTTCCTGTGGACGTGAAAGTTTTTGAAGAGAGCAAAGGATTTTTGCTTGAGGGAATGGAAGTTGATATTTTATTTCACAACGGAAAAGTAATCGGAGTGGAACTTCCTATGCAAGTAGTGCTTGAGGTTGTTGAAACTCAACCTGTTAGCAATAGAGACAGAAGTGGAGCTTGTAGAAAACCCGCAAAACTTGAAACTGGAGCGGTTGTAACCGTGCCATGTCATATCGTAGAGGGTGACAAAATCAAAGTAGATACAAGAAGCGGAGACTATATAGAAAAAGTTAAATAATTCGCCCTTTTTCGGGTGAATAAGGAGAAAATTATGGATTTGGCCCAAAGAGTAAAAAACTCCATTCGAGATATCCCCGATTATCCTAAAAAAGGAATAATTTTTAAAGACATCACAACCTTGCTAAACGACGGAGAACTTTTTAGCGAAGTTATCGATTATTTTGCAAAAAAATATGAAAATGTAGATTTCGTATGCGGAATTGAAAGCAGAGGGTTTATATTCGGTGCCGCAATAGCTGCAAAAATCAAAAAAGGTTTCGTACCTCTCAGAAAAAAAGGCAAACTTCCATATACTACGATTGCTGAAAAATATGCGCTTGAGTACGGATTTGACGAAATAGAGATTCATATAGACGCTTTTAAGGATATAAAAAACCCTAAAGTTTTACTTGTCGATGATTTAATAGCCACCGGAGGTACGGCTGAAGCGGCTATAAAACTTATTCAAAAAATAGGTGGCGACGTAGTTGCCGCGGCATTTTTGATTGAGCTTACTTTTCTTGATGGTGCCGATAAAATAAGAGAGCTCGGGGTTGATGTCGATAGTCTTGTGAAATATTAAAAAAAGGAAAAGTTGATGTATATACCAAAGCCAATTTTCGACCCGGATGAGAGAGGTCATTTCGATAAATTCGGAGGACGTTACGTACCTGAGACGTTAATGCCGGTGCTTTTGGAACTTGAGGAGTTTTATAGAAACGTCAGGTTTGATAAAGAATTTTGGAAAGAGATGGATTATTATTACAAAGAGTATATCGGAAGACCTACAGGTTTGTATTACGCTCCTAATTTAAGCGAAGAATTAAACGCAAAAATTTATCTTAAAAGAGAAGATTTAAACCATACAGGAGCTCATAAAGTAAATAATACGATAGGACAGGTTCTTCTTGCTAAAAAAATGGGTAAAAAAAGAGTGATTGCCGAGACGGGAGCCGGACAGCACGGAGTGGCTACTGCGACGGCTGCGGCACTGCTGGGGCTTGAATGTGAAATTTTTATGGGTGAAAAAGACGTAAAAAGACAAGAACTTAACGTATTTAGAATGAAACTTTTGGGAGCAAAAGTACATCCGGTAAAAAGCGGCAGCAGAACTTTAAAAGACGCAATGAACGAAGCTATCAGATATTGGGTGACAAATGCAAGAGATACATTTTATGTAATCGGTACGGTTGCGGGACCTCATCCTTATCCTATGATGGTTAGGGATTTTCAAGCGATTATCGGATACGAAGCAAAAGCCCAAATCTTAGCAAAAGAAGGAAGACTTCCGGATTATGTCATAGCTTGTATCGGCGGTGGAAGTAACGCAATGGGTATTTTTTCTCATTTTCTTGAAGAGGAAGACGTCGAGTGTATAGGTATTGAAGCAGGAGGTTTAGGGATTGAGAGCGGAAAACACGGAGCAAGCTTAAATGCCGGAGCTCCCGGGGTACTTCACGGACAAATGAGCTATCTGCTTCAAGATGAAGACGGCCAAATTTTAGAAGCTCATAGTATCAGTGCCGGTCTTGATTATCCGGGAATCGGACCCGAACACGCCTTTCATTTTGAAAAAGGAAACGTAAAATACGATTATATAACCGACGAAGAAGCACTTGACGCGTTTGTGTGGCTAAGCCAAAAAGAAGGAATAATTCCGGCTTTTGAGAGCTCACACGCCGTAGCTTATCTAAAAAAATTAAAAGATATAGAAAATAAACTTGTAATAGTCAATCTATCCGGTCGCGGTGATAAGGATATGATGCAAGCGAAAAATCTACTTCATTTTGAGGATTAGTATGAAGAAGTGGATTTTTCTTTTTTTAGTTTTCGCTACTCTTTTATACGGCTTTAATCTTAGTGATATAAAAGATTTTTTTAGCGAAGATAATTTAATCAATCTTTTAAAAGAGTACGGTTATATAATTCTTTTCATTTGGTCGATAATGGAAGGTGAAACCGGTCTCGTAATGGCCGGGATACTTTCACATACGGGTGATATGAACCTTTGGGTTGCTATTGTTGTAGCGGCTCTTGGTGGATTTATAGGAGACCAAATATATTATTATTTGGGAAGATTTAATAAAAATTGGGTATTAAAAGAGCTCAACGCTCATAGAAGAAAGTTTGCAAAAGCACGTCTTCTTCTTAGAAAATACGGCGGTTGGGTGATATTTATTCAAAGATTTATTTACGGAATGAGGACGATTATTCCTATGACTATCGGAGTTTTGGGATACGACCCTAAAAAATATGCGATTATTAACTTTATAAGTGCCTTTGTATGGGCGAGTGTTACGATTATTCCGAGTTATATTTTCGGAGAGCAGTTACTCGAATTTCTAAAATGGCTAAAACAACACTGGTATTTCGGTATTATGTTTTTAGCTGTTGTTTGGGGAATTTTGTGGTATATAAACAAAAAAGAAGAAAGCTAAGGAGGATATATGGAATTTATTAAAGGAAAAGGTCAAATTAAGGCTGAAATAGTTGTAAATGGTAGCAAAAAATTCGAAGAGTACGGATTTAACGGCAAAGACGGAGAAGTTTTGGTACTTCCGGATAAAAAAAGAATTTATGTCGGAATCGATGAAATTAATAGCGAAAACTTAAAAACGGCAACTGCGAAAATCATTAAAGCGCTTAAAAATTATAAATTTGAAAGTGTAGAAATCACTCCTCCGAATACTAAAGATAAAGATTTGCTTTTAAGTTTTTTTGAAGGATTTATTTTAGGTGATTATGAATTTGATAAATATAAAAGCGAAAAAGCAAAACATCCAATTCAAAAAGTGGCTATCAATTCGAAAAGAGACTTTGAAGATATTATCAAAAAAGCTAAAATCAGAGCGAATGCTATATGTTTCGTAAGAGATATAATCAACTCTATGCCGGATGAAATTACACCTGCAAAACTTGCTGCGATTGCCGAGGAAGTAGCAAAAGAAAATAAACTTGATTGTAAAATTTATGACGAAGAGTGGCTAAGAGAGAACGGATACGGGGCTTTTTATGCGGTAGGAAAAGCAAGCGCAAATCCTCCAAGACTTATTCATCTAACTTATAAACCGAAAAATCCGAAGAAAAAAATCGTACTTGTCGGAAAAGGTCTAACTTACGATAGCGGTGGGCTTAGTTTGAAACCGAGCGATTATATGGTGACTATGAAAAGTGATAAATCCGGAGCAGTAACCGTTCTTGGAATCATAAAAGCGATAAGTGAGCTTGGGCTTGATATTGAAGTTCACGCAATACTTGGTGCTGCGGAAAATATGATAGGCGGTAACGCTTACAAACCAGACGACGTACTTAAAGCAAAAAACGGAAAAACGATAGAAGTCAGAAATACTGATGCCGAGGGAAGACTTGTGCTTGCTGATTGTCTGTGTTATGCGCAAGAGAATATAAAAGACTTTGATAAAATAATGGATTTTGCGACATTAACAGGTGCTTGTGTCGTAGGCCTTGGTGAATATACTGCCGGAGTTATGGGCTTTAATAAAAACACTATCCAAAAAGCGATTGAAACGGGAGAGAAAAGAGGAGAGCACTTCGCATACTTGCCGTTTAATAAATATCTGCCGAAACTTTTAAAAAGCAACGTTGCGGATATCTGTAATATAGCAAGCAGCAGATACGGAGGAGCTTTGACCGCCGGACTTTTCCTAAGCAACTTCATAGAAAAAGAAAACAAAGATAAATGGACTCATTTTGACATAGCAGGACCCGCTTTTGTTGAAAAAGAGTGGGGATATAATCCTTACGGAGCAAGCGGATTCGGAGTCGATACGATAGTAAGTCTTCTTCAATCTCTCTGATTTCTTCTTTTTATGTTAAA
>Ga0256843_1003250_pt1 | contig 11390 bp, 12 predicted proteins | sample AlvinellametaG_FD_191572 | JGI IMG/M metagenome (GOLD analysis project Ga0256843, IMG submission 191572) | Pompeii worm associated microbial communities from hydrothermal vent at the East Pacific Rise, Pacific Ocean - Alvinella | ecosystem: Host-associated > Annelida > Integument > Unclassified ... | reverse complement strand
GCCTTAAACAGGCACTGATTATAGGATTCTTTCAGGTTTTTGCCCTGATTCCAGGTACCAGCAGAAGCGGTGCTACTATTGTAGGCGGAATGCTAAGCGGGCTTAGCAGAAAAACGGCTGCGGATTTCAGTTTTTTACTTGCGATTCCGACAATGTTTGCGGCAAGCGGTTATGAGCTTCTTAAAAATATTGATTCTTTTACAAATCAGAATATGACGGTTTTAGCGGTAGGCTTTGTTGTAAGTTTCATAGCAAGTTATGTAGCGGTTAAACTGTTTTTGAAATATGTTCAGAAATATACACTAAACGCATTCGGGGTTTACAGAATTATCTTCGGTATTATTCTTCTGTATCTTATCAATCAGGGGATTATAACTTCTTAATCCTCCATAAAATACTTTATTGCCAGATAATAAGCAAAATAGATTAAAAAGAAAAATATTACGGTAGAAATAAGTGGGTTTGTCATAAATGTGGAAACAAGGGCGAAAATCGCCACAAAAAGAATAAAAAGTTCAAAAATCCCAAACATTAATTTGTTCAGAATATCGAACTTCATTTTAAATCATTTCATAAAACTGTTTGAATATGTATTTTGCGTCTCTCGGTCCTGGAGAGGCTTCCGGGTGATGCTGGACTGAGAATACTTTTTCGTTTTTGTATTTAACACCTTCAATTGTATTGTCAAACAGGTTTTTGTGTGTAACTTCCGCAATTTCCTCGATTTCTTCAGGAACGTTGTAGTTGTGGTTTTGGGCTGTTATTTCAACTTCCGGATATTTCCCTATGAAGTTCTTAACAGGATGGTTTCCTCCGTGGTGTCCGAATTTAAGTTTGAATGTAGGATATCCGTGCGCGATACTTAAAAGCTGGTGTCCAAGACAGATTCCAAACATCGGAACTTTTGCATCAAGCAGTTTTTTGATTTTTTCATGTACGTCTTTTAAAATAAGAGGATCCCCCGGACCGTTACTTAAAAACACACCCTGAATTTCGCCGTTTTGATATCTTTTAATCACATCCTCAACAGGAGTGTTCGCAGGTACCACCACACATTCCATTCCGGCTTCGGTGAGCTCGTTTAATATGTTTCTTTTTACACCGAAATCATAAACCACGATTCTTTTATCCGTGTTTTTAGGATTGTATTTAAACTCTATGTCGTTCCATGCACCGTTTGGATGGATATATTCTTTATCGGTCGTAACTTCTTTAATATAATCAATTTCCTGAATAGAAGGGGTTGAGTCAAGTATTTTTTTAAGTTCTTCTTTATCATGGATTTGGCTTGATGCTATCATCATCATAGCACCCTGGGTTCTGATAGTTTTGGTAAGGTATCTCGTATCGATTTCGCTAATTCCCAAAATACCCTCTTGCTTCAAAAACTCTCCAAGGCTTTTTTCACCTCTGAAATTTGAATATGTATCGATATATTCTCTTACAATTACACCTTTAAGCCATGCGCCTTTACTTTCCATATCGTCTTCGTTTACACCGACGTTTCCGATTTCAGGCATTGTAAATACAACAAACTGCCCGGCATAGCTCGGGTCTGTAATAATTTCCTGATATCCAGTCATGGATGTGTTAAAAACAATTTCACCGACAGCAGTACCTTCCGCACCGAATCCTTTGGCTTCAAAAAAATCTCCGTTTGCTAAAAGAACACTAATTTTCATCATAATCCTTTAAATAAGTCCTCTTTTTCTTAGTTCCTGTTCATATAATCTTTGAAATACAAGTTCAAACTCTTCGCTTCCCGGAACCAGCGGACGCTTGTAGTTTTCTATTTTTCTGTATACTTCATCCCTTGCCTCAATTTCTCTGTGTAAAAATTCCATAATCGATTTGTAGATAATGTTTTTGATTTTACCGTCTCTTACGTCGTAATCGATCAGTTCTTTATCCCAAAGCTCTTTAACCAAAAAGTGTGCAAGATCATCGATTCTTTCATCTCTTTTCAGATTGAAACCTTCCTCTTCGGCAACTTTGCTTTTTATAAGTTTAAAAACTTCTCTTCTGTCAACGTCATAAAAAAGGAATTCGTTTTCTTCTTCCTGTTTTGCAAGAATTTCTCTGGCTTTATCTTCTATTTCTCTTTCCCACGCAACGTCATCGGCTATAATCTCTTCAATCTCTTTTGTTGCTGCATCCATACTGTTGGGAAATGTAACATAACCGCTGTTTAACAAATCAACGCTTATTTTTCTTGCAAGGAAAGGCACTTGGGCTTCTTTTATAAGCATACTAAACCTTTTTTTAAAATTATATCAAATTAAACAATTTTTTTCGGTTTATAAATCAGTAAATAGTTTCTATTGTGCCGCAAATTTCAAGAGAATTATACTTTTGTGCAAACTCAACAGCTTCCCTCACCCTATCACCTTTTACCAAAAAGCCGCATCCGCCTTTTGAATCTTTTAAACCTCCGCTTAAAATAACTTCCGCATCCACTCCGAAAAGCACTTTAAAAGCCTCTGTTTCACTGAACACCTCACCAGTAAAAAATCTAAGCATAGCTATTTTACCGCCCGTAGAAAAATCCACACTCTGGGATGTTTCCACGAAATATGGTATCAGTTTTTCATGGGTTACGGGTATAATTATTCTGCTTCCCCTGCATGCAGCTTTTACGTAAAAGTTACCGTATGTACCGCCGTTAGGATCGGCTGCCGCGACTGCGGCGTGTTTTTTGCCGTTTTCATACCAAAGGGCATTTGCACCTTTTATAAAAATATCGTCCGAAGAGATGTCAAAATCACCGATGTCTATAAGTTTGCCGTTTTGAATAACGACAGGCTTATCCCTTGAAACTGTTACGTTGAATTTACCTTTTATGTTACACCCCGCCGCATAGAGTTTTGACGTGTCAATTCCGATATGATAAAGCAGATAATGGTTTGTACTGCCGTAAGCGATATAAACTCTTTTTGAAAAATCTATATACTTTAAAAGTGCTTTTGCTATCAGGTGTTTAGCACCGCTAACGGTTAGGAATATTTGTGCTTGCATTGTTTTCTCCCTGCATCATCTGTGTAAGTACCGCCGCTTTTGCGGGATCCATTTTTGCAAGTATTTTGGCCATAACTTTAGGCTGCAGTTTTTGCAGTATTTCAAGCGCGTCTTTCGGTTTCATGTTTGAGAGAATCTGTGCAGCGTTGTTAGGACGCATTTTCGCATAACTTTGAGTAATTTTATCCATTTTGACTTTTTTTATCTCTTCAAGGACTTTTTTGTTTTCTTCGAGAAGTTTTTGAATCTGTTTCTTTTCGTCTTCTATTTTAGCAAGTGTTGCGTTTAATTCTTCCTGCTGTTTTTTAAGTTTTGCCTCTTTTTTCTTTACAAGTGCCATATATGTGTTTTTAAGAGCCTCAAACGCTTCTTGTTTTTCAAGCAGTTTTTCAGCCTGTGCTTCGAGTTCCGCTCTTTTTTGGTCAAATATTTCATAACAGTCAAGAAGTTTCTGATTGTCAACAGCAAAAAGGAATACCGGAATTATAAAAATCCATAAAAATTTAATTTTCAATTTCCCCTCCGAAATTTAATATATCTCACCCAAAATATCTCCGACTTCCACATCATCCTGCTGGTTTAAATATTTAAAATGATCAGGTCCGAAAAAGAGAAGAATAGAGCTTCCAAATTCAAATCTTCCAAGCTCATCGCCTTTTTTCATTTTCACTGGTTTGTCGTATTCGAAAGTTGTTATTTCATTATAATCTTTTTGTAAACGCTCATCAAAATTAAAATGAATTTTACCTACTATCATAGCACCGACAGCCACGAAATAAAAGTATCTGTCTTTTTTGTCTTTACATCTTAATACAACTCTTTTATTTTTAGGAAAAACAAGCTCTTTTTCAAGCTGCGAAGGTTTTACAGGCATGAGCGTACCCGGGATATACGTTGCCTTTACGATCTCCATATCGATCGGAACATGAAAACGGTGATAATCTTTTGGAGAGAGATACAGATTGATAAAATGTCCTCCGTTGATTTTTGTTTCGTATGGAATCAACTCATTTATATGATACTTTTTACCTTTTATCTGATAAACATATCCGTCCTCAATATCATCATGGGCTATTACCAGTGAATCTGCAGGGCTTACAACTATATCTTCATCTTCATAAAACTCGATAAACTTTTTGTGTCTGATAAAAAGATCGTTAAGTGTAGGATATTCACAAGGATTTTCAGGCTCAAACTGTTCCATGTCTATTTGAAAAATCTTCACATAGGTTTTATTGATAAAACACTGGATAAATTTAGGAAATTTGGTTCTTGCTATTGTTACGACAATTTTAGAGAGCAAACGGGAGGGGCTCATTGTAGGTTTACTCCTTTTTGACCTTTTTGTATCTTACCTATTACGTAAGCATCTGAATTCGATGTAATATAATCCACATTTTCTTCATCCACAGCCAGTACCAGACCTACACCCATATTGAATGTTCTGTACATTTCGGCTTCATCGACGTATTTAGCCATAAAGTCGAATATCGGCAGTGTTTTAATTTTGTCTTTATAAACCACAGCTTCAAGATCATCAGGAAGCACTCTTGGAAGGTTTTCAACAATCCCTCCGCCTGTGATATGAGCAAGTGCGTTTATTTTATCTTTGAATTTTTTAAACTCTTTTACGTAAATTCTTGTCGGTGTGAGGAGTATATCAATAAGTTTTTTACCGTCGATTTCATCGTCAAATTTCATACCTAATTTTTCAAAAAATAGTTTTCTCACAAGAGAATATCCATTTGAATGAATACCGCTGCTCGGAAGTGCAAGCAGTACATCCCCGTCTTTTACTTTCGGGTTAAGTTCGTCTTCTTCCGCAACACCTACGGCAAATCCCGCAAGGTCAAAATCATCTTCACTGTACATTCCGGGCATTTCAGCCGTTTCTCCTCCGATTAGCGCACATTCCGCCTGTTTACATCCTTCGGCGATACCTTTTACCGTCGCCGCAGCGGCATCGACATCAAGTTTTCCCGTAGCGTAATAATCCAGGAAAAAGAGAGGTTCTCCGAAATTACAGATAAGATCGTTTACGCACATAGCCACAAGGTCAATACCTACAGTGTCGTATTTTTTTGCATCGATTGCAAGTTTAAGTTTAGTACCAACACCGTCTGTAGCACTTAAAAGTACAGGTTTTTTATATCCCTGAGGCATTCTAAACGCCCCGGCAAAACTTCCGATTCCGCCTACAACATTCGGACTGAAAGTTTCTTTTACGTAAGGTTTTATTCTCTCTACTAAAGTATTTCCGGCATCAATATCTACACCGGCGTCTTTATAACTGACTTTCATTATTCCTCCTCTTTACATTCACAGTAACAGCTGCCAAACAGCTTTGTAAGCATCCATGTGCTCGGACAGAAATCAAACATACCGTATATAACAAGCATAATAGCTACAAACGCAAGCAGTGCAAGCGCTACTGTCGTAATCCCTTTTGAAAGTAATACCAAAATTAAAAGCATCATAAACGCCATTAAAAATCTCTGCATTCTTTCGGCACAAACAAATTTTTTACTTTTCATGTCTCTCCTTTAAAATATTAATTTATTAACTTCCTGCATTTTTTTAGATGCAAGTTCTTTTGCTTTTCTTTCACCTGTTTTTATTATATCCAAAATATCACTGTCTTTTAAAGACGCCTTTTTTTCTCTGATAGGCGCTACTATTTTTTCTATATTCGCTGCGCATCTTTTTTTACACTCCACACAGCCGATACTTCCGGCCCTGCAGGCGGTTTCTATTTCTTTTACTTCTTCTTCGCCTGAAAACGCTTTATGGTATTCAAAAACTATACATACTTCCGGATGTCCCGGGTCTGTTTTTTTTATTCTTGCAGGGTCTGTTTTCGCCTGGCGTACTTTTGCCCAGATATCCTCGCTTGACTCGTCAAGATATATTGCGTTATTATAGCTTTTTGACATTTTTCTGCCGTCAAGTCCCGGAAGACGCGGCATTTCCGTTAAAAGTTCTTTCGGCTCTACGAATACGTCTTCTTTTTTAAACAGATAATGAAATCTTCTTACAATCTCCCTTGCTATTTCCAGGTGAGGTTTTTGATCTTCCCCAATAGGTACAAGATTCGCATCGTATAAAATAATATCCGCGGTCTGCAGTACCGGATATGTTAAAAATCCGGCATTGTTTTTATCTTTGTATTCAGCCTGGGCCATTGCGTCTTTATATGTCGGATTTCTCTCAAGCCAGCTTACAGGTGTAATCATATTTAAAACAAGATAAAGCTCGGCATGTTCTTTAATATCGCTTTGTATAAAAATTGTCGACTTTTCAGGGTCAATTCCACATGCAATCCACTCTTTTACAAGCTCAATGCTTAATTCTTTTAAATCAAGCCCTTCGTCATATTTTGTAGAAAGTGCATGCCAGTCCGCCACAAAGAAAAACGTATCATACTTTTCCTGCAGGTCAAGCCAGTTTTTTATAACTCCTATATAATGACCGAGATGTAGATTCCCGGTCGGTCTCATTCCGCTTACTACTCTCAAAACTTCGCTCCCGCTTCGATAAAGATTCCTTTGTATTTAACTTCCGTTTCGTTATCCCCGTCTACACCGTATGCTTCTTTGTATCTGTATCCTGCTTTTATAAACGGATTTACAGGCCCAGGTATGTCAATCGTGTATTTTACAGCACCCTGGTAGTCATAATGATGATTATCGCCTGCTTTTGCCCATTTAACATCAGCTAAAATTGATACTCCGAAAATCTGCATAGTTTCAATATGACCGTAAAGATACGGAAGGATCACCGTCCAGTCTTCATCAATCGCCGTACTTCCTCCTGTTTTAGTTAAAGTACCGTTAATACAGGTAGCATTATCTCCTGCTATTTTAGTGTTACCCTGCCATATATCAAGCCCGAAACCTGCTTCAATATCAGCCACTACAGGTTTAAATTCGTAAAAAAACGTTAAATCGTAAGAGTTTATAGTCTGTTCTGAACTTACATCCGTTAACGCTGCCGGAATTTTTACATCTCCGAAAATTTTAACCCCGCCTGCAACATAGTTACTATGCCCTGACGTATCGTATTTTGTGTATTGGATTTTTACATTTGGAATAATAGGAACCGGATGTATAAGTTTAACCCATACATAAGGATTGCTTTCATCTTTTAATCCGAAATTACCCGTATCACAGTTTCCGTCACTTTCAGCCGATTTTTTGTTAAAGTAGTTTATTGTGTCTCCAAGTTTCACATAACCATCAATATTCTGCTGTTCATACCCCGCACCGGCACTGATACTCAAAAAATCAGCACTTGCGAAACTTACAAGTCCCGCTGTAATTAAAGCAATACTAATCTTCTTCATGTTTTTCTCCTTTTTTTCTTGGTACGAATATAATAGGCGTACCCGTAAAGTCGTCTTTTTTTCTTAAGAAGTTTACCAAATATCTTTTGTAAGAGAAATGCAGTTTGTTTCTGTTCATAATTAAAGCGATTGTAGGAGGTTTTGTTTTATACTGGGTAGCATAAAAAATTTTAACCTCTTTTCCACCTATGTCGGTAGGAATTCTGTGTCTCATTGTTGCTTCTTCAATCCATTTGTTAAGAGTTGAAGTCGGAATTCTTTTCGAATAGTTTTTATATACTTTTATTATTTCATCTTTAAGTTTATCTATGTTTCTTCCTGTTTTTGCGCTAACTACCAAAAACGGAGCAAAATATAAATATTTAAACCTGTAATAAACTTCGTCTCTGAATTTATGAAATTCCTCTGAGTTTTCATCCCATTTATTAGCCACTATAATTACGCCGTTTTTGTGTTTGTCGATAAGTCCTCCGATTTTTTCGTCAAGTTCTACAATACCTTCTTTTGCATCTACAACAAGAATGGCAATATCAGCAGCTTCCAATACTTTTTCTGTTCTTAAAAGAGCGTATTTTTCAATGTCTTTAATTTTACTTCTTCTTCTAATCCCCGCGGTATCTACAAACGTAATATTCCATCCTTCATGCCAAATACTCTCGTCAATAGGATCAATAGTAGTACCGTCCACATCGCTGACAATCGCCCTCTCTTCACCTACAAGCGCGTTTAAAAGTGAACTTTTACCAACATTTACACGCCCTACAATCGCTACTTTTATCTCTTTTAGTTCTTCAAGGTTTTCTTCATTCTCTTCGCCAATCAAAAGATCTTCAAGAGGAATTTCCTGCTCAAATTCACTAACTTCAAATGTTTTAGGTTTTTTAGGGACGAATTTTTTAATTCTTTCGATAAGTTTTCCTACACCTCTGTTGTGTGCTACGGAAATCGGAAAGATTTCATCGGCTCCGAGCTCGTAAAAATCATAAACTTTTTCCATCATTTTATCGTTGTCTATTTTATTGACGACCAGAATAATATGTTTGCCGAGCTTTTGAAGGCTTCTGAAATATTTAATCTCTTCTTCGTCAGGTATTGTTTTACCGTCCACCATATACAAAACCAAATCAGCTTCTTTTGCAACTTCAAGGGCTTTTTCTTTAACCTTGTTAAAAAGTTCGTCCCTTTCTTCAAGCCCTCCGGTATCAAGAAGCACAATCTCTTCGAGATCGTCATCAAGACTTACTTCTCTTTTTTTAATATCCCTTGTAGTACCGGCTTTTTCGCTGACAATAGCGTCACGTTCTTTTAAAATCCTGTTAAACAGTGAGCTTTTGCCGACGTTCGGTTTTCCTAAAATTGCTACTTTTATCATTTCTATCCTGTTTTTTTATTATTTTACTATATTTATATGCTGTCTTTATAGCTTATTTTTTTCTGTAAAAGATCTTTCATATGCACATAGTTGTTTAGCGCGTTTATATATGCCCTCGCACTTGCAAGCATCGTATCAATACTGAGTCCGTGTCCCATAACGGCCGGTTTGTCTTCATCAAACACGACTTTTACCATAACTTTGGCAAGCGCGTCTTTACCTTCCGTTACGGCTTCAACTTTATAATCCATAAGTTTTCCGCTAAAGCCGCTTATTCTGTCTATTACTTTAAATACGGCGTCAATCGTACCTTCACCTATTGCCGCGTCAACGTAGACTTTGTCTTCAAATTTAATTTTTGCAGCGGCACTCGGCATTCCGTCACTGCAGTCGCTGAGCTGTAATGAAACAAGTTCATACGTTTTAGGCGTGGAATCCATAGTGTCGTTTAAAATTGCGATTATATCTTCATCATAAATCTCTTTTTTCTTATCTGCCAGTTTTTTAAATTTCATAAACGCTTCGTTTAACTCTTCATCGTTAAGATTAAACCCTAACGCTTCAAGTTTTTTGGAAAACGCGTGTCTTCCGCTGTGTTTTCCAAGTACTATTGTATCTTTAACATCAAGACCGATACTCTCCGCACTCATAATTTCATATGTTTCTTTGTGTTTGAGCACACCGTCTTGATGAATACCGCTCTCATGGGCAAATGCGTTTTTACCTACAATCGCTTTATTCGGTTGCGGCTCTATTCCGGTAACACTCGATACGAGTCTGCTTGTCGGATAAATCTCTTTTGTTTCTATTCTTGTATCGATTCCATCAAACAGATCACGTCTTACTTTAATAGCCATTACAATCTCTTCAAGAGCAGCATTTCCCGCTCTCTCACCCAGACCGTTAATAGTACATTCAACCTGTCTCGCACCGTTTAGTACGCTGTATAGCGAGTTTGCCGTCGCAAGACCCAAATCGTTATGGCAGTGTACGCTGAAAATTACGTCTTTTGGAAAATAATCCACAAGCTCTTTAATCATCGCTCCCATTTCTGTCGGGAATCTGTATCCCACCGTATCCGGGATGTTGATTGTCTTAGCTCCCGCTTCAATTACGGCCGCGATTATCTCTTTTAAAAACGGCATTTCGCTTCTTCCGGCATCTTCACATGAAAATTCTACATCATCAACAAAACTTTTCGCATATTTTACGGCATCAACGGCTCTTTTGATTACTTCATCAGGGCTCATTCTGAGTTTATATTCCATATGAATAGGACTTGTTGCAATAAATGTATGTATTCTTTTCAGTTTTGCCGGAGCAATAGCATCTGCCGCCGCCTTAATATCTTTTTCCACAGCTCTTGCAAGTGAACATACAGTACTGTTGCTTACTTCTTTTGCAATATTGTTAATAGCTTCAAAATCCCCGGGACTCGCTGCCGCAAACCCTGCTTCTATAATATCCACTTTAAGTTTTTCAAGCTGACGAGCTACTTTGATTTTTTCTTCAATGGTCATACTTGCACCGGGACTCTGTTCACCGTCTCTAAGAGTTGTATCAAAGATTTTTACCATTTCCATAAAATATCCTTTTAAAATAATATGAAATTATACCAATTAAGTATTTTTTTGCTAAATTTCTAATGCATTGTACACTAATTTTAATTTTTTGTCAATGGAAAAAAATTATCGTTTAGACTTTATTATTTTCACATACCCTTTTATTCCCCTAATCAAACCGTAAAAAGTATACACTGTTAAAATCGTTGCCAATGCTTCCACAGGATACAGATATATAAATGAAGCAATCATAATAATAACCACCAACACTTTAAGCGCGACATTTTTATTTAAATCTATCTTTTTAAAACTTGGATATCTGAAGTTACTGACCATTAAAAGCCCTACAAACAGTGCCCCTACAAGTATCACAAGATCAAGACCGCTCTCATAACTTACATCAAGCATCACCCAGCTGCCAAGTACCACAGCGGCAGTAGGTATAGGCAGTCCTATAAAATATCTCGGATCGTTTTCATTTGTCGTTACATTAAACCTTGCAAGCCTAATTGCCCCGAATACTACATATAGTCCGCTTACAAGCGCCCCGAACCTTCCGTAATGTTCCCCAATGGAAAAAAACAGAAGCATTGCCGGTGCAACGCCAAACGCCACAATGTCAGCCAAAGAATCAAACTCGACACCGAATTTGCTTGTAGTGTTTGTAAGTCTTGCAACCCTTCCGTCAAGTCCGTCTGCTATAAGACTCAGCACTATATAAATAAACGCTTTTTCATATTTTCCCTGTGAAGAGGCAATAATACTCATTATTCCGAAAAACACGCTTAAAGCTGTAAAAAAGTTAGGTATTAAATACGCAAATTTAATCTTCATTCAAAAATCCTATTAACGTTTCTCCCGCTTTAACTTTTTGAAATTCGGTTACTTTGATTTTTGCACTTTTTGGTATATAAAGGTCCACCTGACTTCCGAACATAATCATTCCGTATCTCTGTGCGAGTTTTACTCTACCAAAAAGACCGAAATCAACTATCCTTCTTGTAATAAATCCGGCGATCTGATTAACCACGACTTTTGAAGAATTCTGAAACAACACTCTATTTTGTTCATTAAGCTCGCTTGCTTTTTCATTGCCAAG
>Ga0256843_1003249_pt1 | contig 11390 bp, 9 predicted proteins | sample AlvinellametaG_FD_191572 | JGI IMG/M metagenome (GOLD analysis project Ga0256843, IMG submission 191572) | Pompeii worm associated microbial communities from hydrothermal vent at the East Pacific Rise, Pacific Ocean - Alvinella | ecosystem: Host-associated > Annelida > Integument > Unclassified ... | reverse complement strand
TCAAAACTTCAACTCGAAGTCTCTTGACCTTTTAAACAAGGTCTCTCTGTTTGTGGATGGGAATTATAGGGGGAAGTTGCTTAGAGAATGCTTAAATAATATAAAAGATGTAATTTTTTTTAATAAGTCACTTTTACATAGCCTGTTTCAGCTTGAACAGTAATTACTATACTATCTCCATTACTATGTATAAGTGTAATATCACAATCTGCAGATAATAGATGTGTAGCATCATATGGCTTACTCATACTACTTATGTTACCAAGCAATGGTCTTCCTGTATAATCAAATGCTAATCGTTTACTATTATAGTATGTACAACTATCTGAAAAAGTCACATTACTGACACCATATGTCTTACCTATATTTAATCTTTTCTCTCCAACAAAATTCTCTTTAGTTATTTTAAGACTATTAGATCCAGTCTGTCCACCTGTCATTCTTCTATGACTATTTGGATCAATAGCTATTTCAGTCTCTGTAGGCTCACCTGTACTATCTCCATTGGTATCTGAAAAAATTGTATAAGCCCATTGCCCATCAGCACCTGTTTCATTATCACTAAAATATATTTGCCAGCGACTCTTCTGCCATTTAACTTTATTTTCTGAGTCTATCTCACTTCTATCATACTTGTCATCAATCATCGCTAAGTGCTGTGTATATCTTATATCTGCTGCAACTTGATGAGCTGCTTGTGTTAAAGAATCATTTCCCGTGTTTGTTGTCATCACAGCAGTTAAAACTCCAATAACAATAATGACAAAGATAAGCTCCATAAGTGTAAATGCTTTTTTCATATTTTAATTATACCTTAAGTAAAACTCTTTTACTACTCTTCATCTCTTTTGAGTTTCTTTTTTAATATAATCTTCCCAGCTTCAACACCAGGTTGATTATACGCATCTATATACATAAATTTTGCACATAAAGATGTTAGCAGTTCATACTCATACATTAAACCAGCTATTGCACTTTCACATACACCATCTATTGTAATTACATCACAAGGAATATCTCCTAGATTATTAATAGACTCAATTGTCGCATCTGCTTGTTTATTAATAAGGTCAGAAAATGCTATACCATTTAAGTAGTCTAAATCTTCAAGTCCATCTAAATGCACATCTGGAATTTTTAGATCATTATCAAAGTTTTCTACTTTTATTACTGTTACAGTTTTATCTCTACGACCTTCTACTATTAATTGTAAAAACGAGTGTTGATCGATTGGTCCAATAATACCAATTGGGGTGAGTCCTTGTCGTGTTTTATTTATATCAACTTTTCCTAAGCTCTCACCCCATAATTGAATATACCATTTATTAAAACCTTCTAGGCGTGATGAGTAAGAGAAAACAACATTTATATTAAAACTATATTTATACTCAACTAAAAAGCGTGCTTTTTTTAAGATACGAGAGTAGAACTCCTTTTTTCCAAAGAAATCATTATGTACTTCTTTGGCACCTTCTAAGAGTTTGTCTATATCTATTCCAACTATAGCTAGTGGTAAAAGACCTACTGCAGAAAAGACAGAAAAACGGCCGCCTACATTTTTTGGTATCTCGAAACTTTGCATATTATTAGCATCAGCATATGCTTTTAGTTTTGAGTCATGTTCAGTAATGACTACGGTATTGTCTTTATTACACTCTACGAGTGAATTGATATATTTAAATATAGCGATTGTCTCTACTGTAGTTCCCGATTTTGATATCACAATAAATAGTGTATCATCTAAATCTATAGTATCAATTTTAGATTTTATATCAATAGGGTCTGTTGTCTCTAAAAAGAAAAGTTTTTTACTTAAATCTCTTGAGTGTTTTAAAAATTTATAAATAGCATATGTTCCTAGGGTACTGCCACCAATACCAATTACAACAATATTTTTCTGTTTAACATTTTTTGCAAACTCTTTATATTGTAAAGTATCAACAAAAGGTAGGTTATAGTAACCTATAGACTCCTTCTCTTTGATAATTTCTCCAAAAACATCTTCATCCGATATTGTTGGGTTAAAATTATGTTTATACTCCATAAATTTTTCCATTAAACAGACTTTTTTTTATCACTCATTATTCCTTAAATTTTTAATTTATATACTTTAACATCTGGTGTCAGCATAACTGGTTCAAAATATTTTTTATCATAGTTTTCAAGAACCATTAACTGAACATATAACGAATTATATGTTTTTTCATCGACTAGTAATATTATATTGTAATTTTTCATATATATTAAAGAAATATCTGATGAAAAATCAAGTAGTTGTACATTTTTATGCAATTTCATATCTTTAGAGTACTCTGTTGTAACAAATCTTCGAAGTGGAACTGTTTTATTGGCTATTTTAAGACTCAGAGTTCGTTTATCTAAAGAGATATGAGCTCCTAACTGAACAACATCACCACTATCATAAAAATTTCTACTAACATAATAAAAAGGTGCTTTTCTTTTCTCTCCACTCATCAAATCAATATTTGAAAAAAGAGCTACCGTTGGATAGATATTAATCATACGAAATGGAAGATATAGATAGACATCTCTCGTGCTTTTAGGAAGTGAAATGTCTGTTTTAAGTGCATATAAAAAGTCATTTGTATCTTTAAAACCATAATCTTTTGTCATTAGTTCAATAGTAGAGCCTAGTTTTGTATCTCTATCAATTATACCCTCTTTTTTTGCATCTATTAAATCATAAAGCTTCTCTGTGTATTCAACATCCAAGCGAGCCATCTTTGCAGCCTCTTCTTGAGGATGTGTCAATATAAAGCTCACAGGAAAGTTTACATCTCCACTATGCTTTCCACCATCTACTAATGTTTTTACATCTGCATAATAACGAATAGGATACCCATAATCCCACCACGACACTACATAATCTTCCCTATCTGCAACTTTGCCTAAGTGATCTAAAACTGCTACTTCTTTGGCATTAAAAACCGTTGGTACTTTATAAGCTTCTATATGTTTATAGTTTGGAAATAAAATAGCTAGAGTACATGCCGTCATACTTAAGTATCGTAATTTTTTTGTTGGCATCATATTTGCCAACTCCGTAATTAAAAAAGCTATACCAAATGCTAAAACTGGTACGGCATAGATAGTAAAACGCAGACCTCCAAAATAGGCAAAAAAACCAAGTCCAACCATAGGAATAGAAAAAATCATAATTGGTTTTTTATACAGAAGATAGATATATCCCATTAAAGAGATTAGAAATATAACAATATGTCCACTTATACGATTGGCAAATGTCTCAAATGAGATATGACCTACCTCACGCACTGTCTGAATAACTGAAAAAAAGTGTAAACCCAAACCTTCTTGAGTTGAGTTAACATCGCCTCTAAAAATATAAGCAACTAATTTACTCCAGATAGGATTTAATCCGCCTGAGAGTATAAAAGCGACAATAGCGACTCCAAAAATATAATAGATATATTTATCATATGCCTTCTTACTAAAGATAAAATAAGTAATGATAACAACACCAAAGCGTATGAAACCACTGACATCCATCATCGCTAACAGCATAATTGCCAACAGTTTATAGTTAAAGATATTTTTTCTATCAAAAATAAAACTATATGCCAGCAGTAAACCAAAAAATGAAAACTCCAAAGAGTATGATGCAGGGTACCACCAACGATAGATTAGAATATCTAGTGCAGTAATAAGTAAAGCAATATTTTTATTTGTCTGAACAGCCCAGATAATAGACCATAACAAAAACATTGGCAGTACAATATTTAGCATATCAGTATCGTAATAACCTGCCATCGTACGGTTATAATAACTCCATGCAATAGATGCTAAAAGTGCGGCAATAAGTCCCATCTCAAGATTTTTTAATGTACGAGCTATCAAAATAATAGGCACAACAACTAAAGAGCCTAAAAAAAGTGGCATATAAAAGATAATACTCTCAAAGGAAAAAGGTAAGAGTGTGGCAAAAAGTGCCGTCAACTGAGAAGGAGCCCACTCTACAGCTGAAATATCGTGAAATTGATGAAACTTGTCAAAATACTCTTGTGCCATTGGGTTTGTAGAGGTTCCAGAGAGTAGATCTCTTGCACCTTCTGCCCAGAAGTAGCCATCATTTGTATTTATCATAAACTGACCATTAAAATAAAAAGGGGCATAGTCATTAAACTGCAATACCCATATTAAGCGCATAGCAACAGAGAAAAGAAAGGCTATGAGAATATAAAAAATTGTCTTTTTTGAATCTTGTGAAAAGCTATGAAGCAAAATTATTTCCTATCTGTAAAATTGAAATATTATAACAAAATTAACTGTTTTTTTGGTGATGAAACTCAGGAACCATCTCTTTGAGTTTTTTAAGCTTATCTTTTACTATAAGCAGTTCCTTTATATCTTCATTTAATTTGTCCAAACTATAACTTGTTGTTTTGGCAATTGTAATAGATTCATATTCGGTAGATGCATCTGACTCATCAAGAAGTAACTCTTCATAAAGTTTTTCACCAGGGCGTAAACCGGTATAGACAATCTTAATATCTTCTCGGCCACTTAACTCTAACATCTTCTTAGCCAGATCTACAATTTTTACTGGTTCTCCCATATCTAAAATAAAGATCTCCCCACCCTTTCCTATTGCTCCAGCTTGCAACACCAACTCACAAGCTTCAGAAATAAGCATAAAATAGCGAGTAATCTCCGGATGTGTGACGGTAAGTGGCCCACCCTCTTCTATCTGTTTTTGAAATTTAGGGATCACACTACCACTAGATCCTAAAACATTACCAAAACGAACAGCAACTATCTCTGTAGTATTTCCATTTGAATTTTGAGCATAAAGCTCACATACTCTCTTCGTTGCACCCATAACATTTGTTGGTCGTACTGCTTTGTCTGTAGAGATCAAAACAACCTTTTTTACATTATGTTTAATCGCTGTATCGATAACATTTTTAGTTCCTATAATATTATTTAAAATTCCTTCATATATATTCTCCTCTACAAGAGGAACATGCTTATATGCTGCTGCGTGAATAACAATATCTGGTTGATACTTTTTAAATGTCTCCTCTAAGAGTGTTTTATCTAAAACTGTTTGCATCACAGATACTTTCTCAATACTCTTTAACTCTTCAGAGATAGAGTAAAGATTATATTCACTATGATCCAGCAAGATAAGCTTTTTTGCACCATACTTTTCACACTGACGAGAGATCTCACTTCCAATGCTTCCTCCTGCTCCAGTGATTAAAATAGTTTTTCCATATACAAAGCTTTTAATCTTCTCTTTATCGAGATCCTTTGGATGACGAGCCAAAAGGTCCTCTACCGAGATATCTTTAAGAGCAGTATTAAACTCTTCATAGTTTACGGCTAGTTTAATATCACAGTTTAAAGGAATTTTTAACTCACGCAACAACTCTTTTACATCAAGATCTTTATCTATAATAATAGCTTCATACCCGATAGAGCTCTTTTGAAAACTTTTATATGAGTAAACTTTAACACCATTGAGCTTTATCTCATCATCAATATCACTCACTATTGCAACAGGGAAGTAGTTACTCTCATAGCTATTTAACCTTTTAACAATATCATTTGCCTTGTCCAAATCAGCAATAACAAGTGTATATTTTCCCAAAGCATTTTTTTTATATCGCTCTAAATACAAACGCTTACTGATTCTTAAAGCCAACATTAAAAATAAAGAGATAAAAAACTCTATAGGAATGATAGATCGAGGAATTACTATGTTGTAAAATCTTAAAAAGTAGGTAATGGCAAGAAGAGATATAGTTGAAAAAAAGACAACATTGATAAGTTGCGTGGTATCTTTGAATCCAAAATGCCTCCAACTTATATTGTATAAATTGAAAATATAAAACAGAGGTATTCTTATAGCAACTAAGATTACAGTAGTGATATAGAGCCCTGTCATATAGCGATCATCTATACTAAAGTCAAAACGCAACAAATAAGCAACAGTTACAGACAAAGAGATAATAACTAAGTCTGAAAGAAGAAAGAAAAGTATGCGTAAGTTTGCTTTTGAAATTTTCACTATAAAAACCTTACAAGAGATCTATACATTGCTACGAACAACATATCTCTTTTATTTTTGTACTTATACGAACAACATCACCTTGTGTTAAAGTGGTACTGCTTGCAAGACAGAGCCCTTTTTCAAAGAGCTTTTGACTTGTTCCATCAATCATCGTTTTGCTATCTTTAAACAAGGGTTGTAGGTGCATCGGTTTCCATAAGGGTCGTGACTCTACATTAATAGACGCTAAAGCTCTTATAACATCTTCATAAGTACTTTTTTGAAAAGTTAAAGTTGTCAACCATCTATTTCCCCTGCTTTGCTCTAACTCTGGCATAAATCTAATCTCATCAACATCCGACAAAGCATCGTTATACCATTGGAAAATTGTTCTCTTCTTTTTTACACGCTCTTCTATCACCTCCATTTGCCCTACTCCTATAGCTGCAAGAACATTACTCATACGATAGTTATACCCATACTCAGTATGTTCATAGTGACTATAATCCTCTTTTGCTTGTGTTGCATAAAAGAGAGCTTTCTCTATCCACTCTTTTTTGGCACTTACCAACATACCTCCTCCACTCGTTGTTATTATCTTGTTTCCATTAAAAGAGTAGATTCCAAAATCACCAAAAGTTCCTGTATGCTTCTCTTTAAAGCTTGCTCCTAGTGACTCTGCTGCATCTTCAATAAGATAGATATCATACTTCTTGCAAATAAGAGCTATGTTCTCTATATCTGCACTCATACCGTATAGGTGTGTGACAATCAATGCTTTTGGTTTTTTCGTACATTTTTGCAAATACTCTTCTAGTAAAACAGGAGAAAGGTTCCAAGAGTTATCACTATCTATAAAAACAGGATTTGCATTTTGATATAAAATAGGAGTAATGGAGCCAATAAATGTAAAAGTAGAGGCTAATACATCATCACCTCTACCAACACCCAAAACTCTTAATGCCAGATGAATAGCTGCAGTTCCTGATGAAACAGCAAGAGCATAGGGAGCCTTGGTATAGTTTTTTATCTGCTCTTCAAATTTATCTACATACTCTCCTAGTGGTGCAATGTAGTTGCTTTGAAAAACCTCTTCTATATATTTTAGTTCATTACCGCCCATATCTGGAGCAGAGAGAAAAATTCTTTTATTCATCTAACTGCCTGACAACCTTTGCTGGTACTCCATAGGCCACAACATTATCTGGAATATCACTGATAACCAAACTGTGTGCTCCTACTATTGAGTTTTCACCTATTGTCACACCTGGTAAAACAGTAGAGTGTGTTCCCAGTTTTGCATTTTTTTTCATATGAACTTTTCCTCTTTTATTATCAATAGTTGAAACTGAGTATAAAGAGCAGTGCGATCCTATCTGAACATAATCTTCAAGCACAACACCATATTTTGCGTTAATATATGTATATGTTCCGATATCTGTTTTTACTCCTAAAGTAAAATTATCACTATGCTGTACTATCCAATTATATTTCGTTGCGACACCATCAATAATTTCTGGGGCACTCCAGGTTTGAAAACGATTATCATCCATTTTGACTCCCTTTAAATTTTTCCATGGTAACACTCTCTTTTGAGTGAATATCACTACGCTGTAGAACTTTAAGCAGTGTTAACAGAAGTATCTTCATATCAAGTAAAAAAGAGTAGTTTTCTACATACCAAAGATCATATTCAAACTTCTCACTCCATGTTATCGCATTTCGACCATTTACCTGTGCCCATCCGGTTATACCAGGCTTGACAGAGTGGCGTTTTTTTTCTCTCTCACTATAGAGTGGTAAATACTCTACCAACAAGGGACGAGGGCCTACAAAACTCATATCACCCTTTAAGACATTAAAAAGCTGAGGAAGTTCATCGAGAGACAATGCTCGTATAACTTTACCCAGCTTAGTTAACCTCTTTTCATCCGGTAATAAAGATCCATCAGAACTCTTCTCATCACTCATTGTTCTAAACTTATAGATAGTAAAGAGTTTTTCATTTAAACCAGGTCGTACTTGTCGAAATAGAATAGGTCTTCCCATATCAATAAAAATCACTAATGCAACAATAATATACAGAGGCATCAAGAGAACTATCAGTATTATTGCAAATATTATATCAAATACTCTTTTTACCATGTTAACGCTTTAGCACCTTATATAAAACCTTTTCTAATTTATCACATAAAACTTCAATTGTGAAATTTTTCACTAAATAATTATAGCCATTTACTCCATATTCCAAAAGGATTTGCTTATCAGTTTTGCTCAATTGCTCAATTCTCTTTGCCACTTCGACACTATCAGCCTCTTTTAGAGTAATACCAGCACCCGCTATTTCAATAATATTTGGCTCAATATCTCCAACAAAGAGTATAGGCTTTTTTACGGACATATAATCAAAAACTTTATTCATACTCATTCCAAAACGGTATAAAGGAAGATTTTGCAAGCCAACATACAAAAGATCTGCTGCTTGTAAATAGTCAAAAAGCTCCTCTTTAGGTAGCGCATCTACAAATGTAACATTTTGTGATGCCATACTTTTAAGCTTCTCTTTTTGGGCACCTGAACCTATGAGGGTAAAGTGAATATTTTTTTTATCTTCTAAGATTTTAGCTGCGGCTATCAGTTTTTCTAAATCATTTGCTTTACCCATACTTCCGGCATAAACAATATTAAATTTACTGTTCTTAAAGAGCTCCTTTTTTTCGCTGCTCTTTCTTAGTTTTGTGCCATTAGAGATCCATGTGATAACATCTTTTTTGATATCAAATTTTTCTATATACTGATCTGCTTTTGGAAGGAGCGTAATTATATGATCTGCTCTTTTATACAAAAACCTTTCAAGCAGTGCTTGAGAGATTACAAAAGGGTGAAATCTTGACATACCCATATCTATCAAAGTTTGTGGCCACAGGTCACGCACCTCAAAAACAAAAGGTACATTATACTTTTGAGAAAGCCTATATGCAGCATAAACGGCAAAAAGATGTACCGAAGAGCCTATAATAACATCTGGCTTTGGCAGTCTCTTTTTGTCAAACTTTAAAACTGCCCTCATAAATGCAAGCATATTCTTTACTCGTGCCAAACCATTATGAGAGTATGGAGGTGTTTTAAACCAGATAAAATCTACACCGTTTATAGACTCATTTATATAGTTTTGTTTCCCATATTCCTTCATTTCACAATAGTTTGCATAATGAAAACTCGAAGCAAAAATAGTTACACTGTGCCCGCGTTTTTGTAACTCTTGTGCGAAATCATAGTGTCGTGTACCACCACCCATATCAGGTGTGAGTGCATGATGGTTTATAATCCAAATATTCATCGTAAAACATCTCTATAACATTGTAAAAGTTTCTCTTCTTCTTTTGCCCAATTATACTTCTCTACAACAGCGCGTTTGCCATTTTCTCCCATTTGAGAGGCCAGTTCTTGATTGTCCATCAGTTTTTGTATAGCTTGCGCTATCTCTTTTGGATTGTAAGGATCAACACAAACTCCACACTCTGCTTCATCAACTATACTTTTCCATAAAGCTATATCACTCGCAACTACCGGTATACCTGCTAACATATACTCAAACATCTTTACAGGAAGAGCATCTTGATAATTTACAATGGGGTGTAGTGTGACAATCCCTATTTTTGAACTCTCTAAAATCTTTTTAATCTCATTTCGACCTACAAAACCAAGATAGTTAACTCTCTTCCAAGAGTTTAAACTCTTCACCTCTTTTTCAAATGCAGTATTAAAAAAAGTACCTGCTAGATCAAGTTCAACATCTTCTAAATAATCAAGTGCGCATACAAGCTCTTTTATCCCTCGCACTTCAGACAGAGCACCTATATAACAAATTTTATCTTGACGCTCAGACCAAGCCATCTGTGACTCAAGCTCTCTAATAACAGGAAAATTATTTACTGCTATAGCTCTTTTGCTATCTTTTTCAAATTTATTTTGAATGAAAGATGTCGCACATACTACGGCACTAAAGCGTCGCATACAATATGCTTGAAAATACCTAAGCACAACAGAGAGCACCTTACGCACACTAAAAGACAGATACTCTTTTGATAAAACCTGTAGTTCAATATCTTCATGTGCATCATAAATAACTCTCTTTCCTGCACGCTGCAGTTTTAAGCCAACCCATAAAAGTTCAGGATCATGAAAGTGGTAAATATCACTATCAAGTGCCAATGCTTTTTTATAAACTCTATATGTACTTTTAAAAAAACGATTGAGTCGTCCTCTAGATTTACCTACATCATAAATAGCAATTCCATCTTTTGTCTCATTACCTTTTGAATCAGCGACAATCAAACTCACCTGATACTCTTTTGCCAGAGATTGACACTCCTTGACAAAGATACGCGTATCATAGCGTGGATGAGCAGATGTAAGATGACATACCTTTTTCATTTTTTTCCTTCAAGTAATGCTATCCAGCTTGAAATATTCTCATTCCAACTAGAGAGATTTGCTATTATCTTTTTATTTTTTTTGCTATTTTCTGCCAACTCTTCTCTATTTATAATCGCATAACTAAGTTTATCATGCAATCTATCAATACTATCTATCTTTAAGTAAAAAACACCGGCATCATCAAAAGTTCCATATGGTAGCCATGCACCAGTAATGACAACATTACCAGCATATAAGAACTCTTGCATACTTCCAGAAAAACTATCTGTTTGTAAAACATTTATCATAATATCTGAAGCAAGTTTTACAGCAGCATTATTATCTTCATAAAGAAACTCTTCTAAAACTCTATAGGAAAATTCAACACTCTCAAGCCGTTGTTTTACTCGCTCTTTATACTTTGCATCACCATAAGTTAACAAAAAGATAAACTGGCATCTGTCTCTTAGCTCTTTTTCAAGCTTCTCAATAGCATCTATCATTGCAAAATGTTGCTGTGCAGATGTTGCATTGTAACCACAACTTACTACGGTTTTATTGCTATCATAAGAGAGATATTTTTGTAGCTCTTCTTTACTCTTGTAGCGATTCCTATCAATATACTCAAGTGTTTTCAAACCAAAACGACACAAGTGTGTTTTTGCTTCAAAATCATTATAAAAAGAGATAAACTCTTTTTTTGTAAACTCATTAGTAAAGCTGATAGCATCAGCCACAGCATAGATAGAGCGAAGTCTTCTTCTGATTTTGCTAGAGGCTCTATAAAAATCACTCCCATAGGTTGAAATAACAAGACGCGTTTTTGAAGTTTTAAAGTAAGGCATCAAAAGTTTATAGTACCAGCGGTTATAGTGAATATTGACTACATCATAGTTACCATCTTTAAGTACTTTTAAAATGATAAACATACGAAAAA
>Ga0256843_1003248_pt1 | contig 11390 bp, 11 predicted proteins | sample AlvinellametaG_FD_191572 | JGI IMG/M metagenome (GOLD analysis project Ga0256843, IMG submission 191572) | Pompeii worm associated microbial communities from hydrothermal vent at the East Pacific Rise, Pacific Ocean - Alvinella | ecosystem: Host-associated > Annelida > Integument > Unclassified ... | reverse complement strand
TGCTATCTTGCTCTTTTATGCGCTTAAGTGCTTCTTTATAAAAGGCATCACTTGGCTTACCCACTACATCATACGAAACACTTGTAGCAAAAGAGAGCATCTTTAAAATCGCTCCCACACCAGGGTAACGCTTGCCATTTTTAGCATAGATAGATGTCTCATGCATACCTACAAGCTTTGCACCAGAGAGTAAAAACTCTATCATCTGTGCATACTCATCGGCTGTAAAGTCCTCTTTGATGGCGATAAGTACAGTTTTTGGATTCTCATAATCAAGCTTGTAGCCCATATTTTGTAGTGTCTCTAAAAAAGCTGCTGCACCATACGCTGCAACACCCTCTTTGCTCACGCGAGACTCTAAAAGCATCAAAGGATCAAGATAGTGTGAAAAATCAAACTCCAAACCAATGCTTTGCAGATAATTATAGAACTCTTTAGAGGGCTTTTTTGTGTTGTTTGTTACAACCATGTAGGGGATTTTTTGAGCATTAAGATGTGCTAAAAATTCGCGTGAGCCACGAATCGGAGATTTGTCTTCATCGCTGATAAGCGTTCCCTGCACATCTATAAAATACATACTAATCCTCTAAAAACTCTTGCTCGAGAGCGATTAAATCATCAAAACTCTCACGCTTACGAATAAGTCTGTCTTTGCCGTTTTCTATAGCTACCTCTGCAGCACGACCGCGTGTGTTGTAGTTGCTTCCCATACCAAAGCCATACGCTCCGGCACTCTTAATAACAAGCAGGTCATTATGCTCGAGTGGAGGAAGCGGATAATCTTTCGCAAAGAAGTCACCACTCTCACACACAGGTCCAACGATGTCTACTGGACGCGCCTCTTCTTGAGTATCTGTAAGTGCTTCTATCTCATGGTAAGCGTTATAAAGCGATGGACGAAGCAGATCATTCATAGCTCCATCAACCACAACAAACTTCTTCTGCCCATTTTGTTTCTCATAAAGTACTTTTGTTACAAAGTAACCTGCATTTGCAGTTAAGAAGCGTCCTGGTTCACAAAGGATCGTCATATCAAGACCTGTAAGTGTTGAGAGAATCGCCTGTGCATAGTCGTAAGGCTTAATCGTCTCTTCATCTTTGTACTTGATCCCTAATCCGCCACCAACATCAAAGAACTTCAGCTCGATGTCAAGTGCTTCAAGTGAACGAACAAGATCTGCTACAATAACAGCTGCCTCACGGATAGGCTCAAGCTCTGTAAGTTGTGAGCCGATATGAAAGTGAATACCAACAGGGTCAAGATTTTGGGAGTTGTTTGCTTTGATGTACATTCTCTTTGCGCTGCCAAGATCTACACCAAACTTGTTGTCATGCAGACCTGTTGAGATGTATGGGTGTGTTTTTGGGTCAATGTTAGGGTTAACTCTAATGCTAATGCGAGCTGCTTTACCTAACTCTTGAGCGATAAGCTCAACGCGACCAAGCTCTGCTTCACTCTCAACATTGATGTAGAGAATGTCTCTCTCAATCGCTTCACGAATCTCATCATCGCTCTTTCCAACACCAGAAAAGATGATTTTGTATGCAGGAATACCTGCTAAAAAAGCACGACGAACTTCACCGATGCTCACGCAGTCTGCGCCACTGCCCATCTTTGCAAAGTGTTTAACAACACTGAGGTTTGAGTTTGCTTTTACAGCGTAGGCAATAATCGACTTTCTACCACGAAAAGCAGACTTTAGCTCTTCATACTGTGCAGTCATATAGTCAAAGTCATAAACGTAAAGGGGAGTACCGTATTTTTGTGCAAGTGCTTTAAAATCAATCATAAAAATTCCAAATTCTTTTTTAAGTGATTTTATCTAAAAAGTGCTTATAGCCATCTAAGAGAAGTAAAAAGTGGCTCTTTTACTCTGTTGAGAGACGATGTTTTTGCCACTGTCTAAAAGCGACAATAGCCAAGATCAAGATAGGCCCTATAATGCCGACCTCACTTGGTATGGTTTTGTTGTTTGAGAGCTCTATAAGCATCAGTATCATACCCCAGACAAGAAGTGTTGTCAAAATCGCAGCAAAACTAAAGAGAGAGACATTTAAAAAACGAGCACTCACAGGAACAAAGAAGTAGATAATAACAATTAAAAAAGGAACAAAAAGTGGGTAGATAAAGATCTTATAGAGTGCCCCTTTTATGTTGCTTACATCAATATTTTGACTCTGCAGCAGTAAGAGTGCATCAACAGCATCCCCAATAGTAAAGTTTACTTTGCCTTCATAGACCTGATCTAAGATCTTAGGACGAAAGCCCTCTAAAATATCGAGATCTTTTGCTTTACTGACTGCTATACCCTCTGAGTCCAAAGAGAGACTCTCTGGCTTTACAATCAGATCACCCGACTTAATATGCCAAAAACCGTTTCTATACTCTGCTGATTTTGCAGTTACAACCTCTTTGAGTGAACCATCTTTTATAGTAAAGACACGCACACCCTCTGCTCTCTCTTGCAGCGGTAGAAGCTTTGAGAAGTAGACATACTTTCCCTTATAGGCAAAGAAGAGATCTCGCGTGGGGTTGAGATACTGTGAGTGCTTTAGGATGTTTTTTGAGAACTCCTGTGAGCGTGAGAAACTTGACCATGAGTGCAGTGCAATAAAGAGAAAAATAATTGCTGTTGCCACATAGACAAATGGCTTGAGTATCTCAACACGAGAGTAACCAAGAGAGAAAAAAGAGACCAAAGCATTTGAGCGAATCAGATAGATCTTGGTTGCTATCATCGCAAATATTAAAGAGATAGGCAAGAGAAGATCTACTGCGTAAAAGCCCTTATATACAAAGTAGATAAGCATGAGGTTAGCAGAGTCAGAGAATTTGTCTGCGTTGTCCATGTAGTCAAAGCCAAGCACAAAAAAGATAAGTGCGCCCATAATGACAAAAAAGTAACGAAGATAGTGTTTAGCAATATACTTAAATGCTAACACTCCATACCCTTTTGAGAGAATTTGCATCGTGTCTCTTCCAAAGAGTGCTCAAGCAGATACTCTAGTGCATCTGCTACTTTTTGGACAAGTGCTTCTAAACACTTCTGTTCATCTTCAGCAAAGTTACTCAAAACATATGAAGCAACTTCGCCTTTGTTTTGAGGTTTGCCAATACCGATACGCACACGGATATACTCACGCGTGATGTTCGCATCAATAGATTTAAGGCCATTGTGTCCACCATGTCCGCCACCCGCTTTAAAACGGAGTGTTCCAAACGGCAGGTCTAAATCATCATGTATTACAACAACTTCATCTGTCTCAATTTTATAAAAATTTTTAACTTTTATAACTGAATTTCCAGAGAGATTCATAAATGTGAGTGGTTTTAATAGAAAATGATTTTTAAATTTGTAGAGTTCACCTTCAAAAGATGAAGAGGAGAGTTTTGTTGCACTGTGACGAGCTATAAGCTCGTCTATCACCATAAAACCGATGTTATGGCGCGTCTGTGCATAGCTCGGGCCAGGGTTTCCTAGACCGACTATAAGCATTAGAGACCTACTTACTTAGCTTTGATAACACTTAGAACAGCAACACGGTCAGCATCTGTGAACTGAACGTTTGCAGTCTCTGCAAGGTCACGGATAAGAACTGCATCACCAACATCTAAATCTGTTACATCAACAACGATTGCTTTTGGTAAATCTTCAATTTTAGCTTTCACACGAAGGCGTCTTTTGTTAATATTTACAAGACCTTTGTTTTTAAGACCTTTTGCTTCACCAACTGCTTCAACAGGTACCATATAGTGTGTTACAACACCTGGTTGTGCTACCATAAGATCAACATGAAGAAGTTTCCCAGTTACTGGATGTGATTCATACTCTTGAACTACAACTTCCATCTCTTTATCCCCAACTTTTACTGGGAATGCTAATGTATCTTTCTTACGAACAGTACGGATATACTCATTCTCTTTGAATGCAGCATTGATGTTTTCAAGACCTTTTCCGTAAATATTTGCAATTAGATAACCATCACGGCGTAGAGCCTTTGTGCTCTTTTTGCCAGTACTCTCTCTAACTATACCTTCTAACATATGAAGTTCCTTAATTTTAAAATGGTCGCAATTATACCTTTTTATGATTTAAAATTTACTTTAAATCAAAGAAGTCATCATCATCTTCAAGTTGAGGAGCCTCTTGTTGTTCGTCAATATTTGGATTTGATGTTATTTTACCTGTTGTCAGACCCGAAATTTTCAACTCTAAGTCAGATGCACTTGTAGCATTTTCAAGCGCTTGTTCTTTGGTAATGACACCCTCATTATAGAGATCTAAAATAGCCTGATCGAAGCTTTGTGACTTATAGTGATCTTTTCCGGCCTCAATAGCATCACGAATCTCGAAGTCTCTGTTTTCCATAATCAACTTCTCAATCAAAGGTGTTCTAATCAAAATCTCCAAAGCAGCACGACGACCACCATCTACAGAAGGGATAAGACGCTGAGAGACAACCCCTTGCAGCACCCCTGCAACGGAGAGACGAACACGGTTTTGCTCCTCTGTAGGAAACTGAGCAATAATACGGTTAATGGTCTCTTTTGCATCAATAGTATGCAGTGTTGAAAAGACCAGGTGCCCAGTATCTGCAGCATGCAGTGCTAGGTTGATAGTCTCCCTATCCCGCATCTCCCCAACGAGAATGATATCTGGATCCTCACGCAGTGCCGCACGCAGGGCTCCACCAAAGGAGAGTGTATCTTGGCCTACTGAGCGCTGATTGACTATACAGCCTCTGTCTTTATGCACAAACTCAATAGGATCTTCAATGGTAATGATATGTTTTCTCTTATGTCTGTTTATCTCATCGATAATAGCTGCCAGTGTAGTTGATTTACCAGAACCTGTAACACCTGTTACAAGAACAAGTCCACGCTCTTTATAAGCAAAACTCTTCACAACATCAGGAAGGTGCAACTCTTCAAAAGTAGGAATTTTTACAGGAATAACACGAAAAACCGCAGAGACTCCATCCATCTGAAAGAAGATATTGACACGAAAACGGTTGTTTTCATCAAAAGGGTAGACAAGGTCAAGCTCTTTTTTCTCAACAAACTCGCTAAAGCGCCCCTTTAGAAGCTCTTTTGAGAAAGTCAAGGCATCCTCTTTTGTAAGAATCGAGCCTGAAAACTGCTTCATCTCTCCATTGATTCTTGCACGAATAACAGAGTTTGCTTTTACATGCAGGTCACTTCCACCAACTTCAATCATCTTCTTAAGATACATGCGTATCTTTTTAAGCTGCTCGAAGGTTAACTTACTGACATCAACATACTTATCCATAAACTATAGAGCCTCCAAAATCTCACCAAATGCCTCTTTGAAAGCCTCTAGCCCATCTGCTATCAACTTATCTAAAACAACATCCAAATCAATACCGATCTCATGCAGTTTTGCAAGGTGCTCTGTTACGAGAGTCGGATCAATTGGAAGAGCTTTCTCTTTTTTTCCATCTTTGTCAAAGGCCAGTATTGTCTCAACCGGTGCTGTGTTGACACTGTTGTAAGCTAAAAGTTTTTCAATATAGTAGTGTGCAGGTAAAGAGTCACCTTTTACCCCTGTACTTGCAAAAAGTGCACGACACGAAGGGAGTGCTGAACGCTCTATCGCATCATAGATGCGTGCACTGTTATAGATGCCTGTGAGAGCTGTAGGAATGTTATTTTCGGCAAGTATCTTATCGAGTGCTCTGTCAACGCGTGAGACAAAGATGCTAATTACAGTACTGACATCTTTTCCTGCTTTTTTCATACCATTTTCAAAAGCATCAAGACAAAAGAGAGCCTGTTCACGCTTAAATATAAGTGTTGCATTTACTGCTATTCCCTTTGCAACAAGCGCCTCCATAGCCACATAACCAGCTTCAGTTGCCGGAATCTTTATCATTACATTCTCACGACCTATCGCATTATAGAGACGAATACCCTCTGCTATTGTTGCATCGGCATCATCACAGAGGTAAGGATCGACCTCTATACTCACAAAACCATCATCACCCTTCTCATAGAGTGGGCGTAGAATATCTGCCGCTTTTTGAATGTCATAGATAGCAACAGCTTCATACTTCTCTTTTGGACTCAACTCATGAAGAGACTCCAACTGTGCTATATATGCATTTGATGTTAAGATCGCATTTTTAAATATAGCCGGATTTGAAGTAGCACCATTTATGATTTTCTTCTCTATCAACGCCTTAAACTCATTATCGAGATACTCTCGTTCAATAAAATCTGCCCAGAGTGAGAACTTCAAATCTTCTATATACATAGATAAACCTACCTTAAAATTATTTGGAACTATTATAACTCAAGAAATATAAAACTAAGCTAGTCTTAGTGGAACCTCAACACGAAAAACAGATCCTTCCTGTGATGATAGAACCTCAATCTTAGTATTAAACTGTTTTTGCATAATCATTTGAGACATATAAAGCCCCAAACCTGTCCCGTTTTTTCCTTTTGTACTAAAATAGGGTTCAAAAATAGTTGCTATATTTTCTGTAGCAATACCACCTGCATTGTCACGCACCATAATCACGATACTCTCAAGCCTCTTTATAATCTCTACAAAGATTTGCGGGTTTTTAATCTCCCGCTCTATAAACTCATCTATTGCATTATTAAGGATATTTAGCAGAACTTGAACTATCTCATTTGCATAGGTATGTAAAAGCGTAGGCTCTGACTCTTTAAAGTGCAAAGAGATGTTATACTTTTTCAATCGAGGCTCTACAAAAGCGATCGCTTTTTGTACCAACTCATCTGCATGCAGTGTTGTTACCTCTTTGTTTGGACGAAAGTATGTCTGAAAGTCATCTATAGTATCAGAGAGGTAGACAACCGTATCACTTATCTTCTCAAGTGCCTCTTCATACTCTGCTGCCGTAGGCTTCTCTCCGAGGAGTTTTTTTACCTCAAGATTAGATATCTGCAGTGTAACTGTTGAGAGTGGCTGACGCCATTGATGCGCTATCATACTTATCATCTCACCCATAACAGCCTGTCTTGACTGCAGGTTAATCATCTTCTCCTGTTTTTGAATAAGTCTTGCTGCCTCATCCATTTTTATCTTATAAAAGTAGACAATAATAGTTACAATACTTAAAACAAGTGCAAGATAGAAGAGTTGAAAGAAAGTAAAATCTATCTCTATAAAGGGCTGCAGAGGTGCTATAAGAATCATCATTATTAAAAAGAGAAACCAAGGAACAGATTTTCGCTCATCTTTAAAGTAGAGGATGATAATAGGATAGGTAAAAAACCATGTGGTCTTCATATCTTCTGGTTTACTGACATAGATAAGCACAATAAGCAAGAGTGTAAACTGTGCTGTAACAAAAAGAGAGACAAAATCAAAATATTTTTTATCTTTACGAAGAAGGTACCATAAAACAACATTACTCAAAAAGAGAAAAAACTCAAATGATGCCAGATAGTATCTATCGTGCATGCTGTTGAGCAGAGTTCCATATAAAACAGCGACAGATGAGAGTACTATGCCGATGTTCATCATTTGAAACTTACTACGAAGATCTCGCTCCTCTTGCGTAAACTCCCAGTTACTTGTAAAAAAGTTTTTCACAATACCTCTCTCCCCTTTTTTATGGCAGGTAGATCTTCTCCAGCATCTCATTATACTCAGACTCAGCAGTGCTGTCTATGGTTATTCCCCCACCACTCTTATAGATATAACTGCCATTTTTATCTTTTTCTATAAAACGAATCATCACACCACTGTCAAAAGATTCTCCATCAAAGTATCCAAATACTCCACTAAAAAAGCCTCTCTCATACCCCTCTGTTTTTTGAATAATCTCAAGTGTTGACTTTTTTGGTGCTCCACTTATACTACCCGCCGGTAAAAGTTTTTGCAAAATGGAACCTAAGTGTTCTTGCCAATTCTCTTCTAATTTACCAGAGATATGTGAACTGACCTGTAAAAGTTCTTTTTCTCCGGCATCAATTCTGTCAATGTAACGAAATGAATCAACACAAACATCTCTAGCAACCATAGAGAGATCATTTCGGAGCAGATCAACGATCATAACATGCTCTGCCATCTCTTTTTCATTGGCAAGAATCTTCTCTTTTGCATCTTCTATGGAAGCATCTATGGTTCCTTTCATAGGAAAGGTGTGAATGATATTCTCTTCTATCTGTATAAATTTCTCAGGAGAGAAGCAGACAAAGCTCTCTTTGTAGCGTAGCTTGTAGTGGGCATTTGCAAGATTGTATATCTCACGCAAGCTCAGCTCTGTCTTTATGGGTGTTGGCTGGGTAAGGTTTAAAATGTAGGTCTCGCCTGCTTTTATCTTCTCAATAACAGCATCAAACTTCTCTTTGTATTGCGAAAAAGGCAGAGGAGACTTCTCTAAAGTGTGAGGGTGTTCTTGGTAGGAGTAATTTGCATCAATACAAAACTCAATATCTGCATCACGAAGCTCATCAAGGGTATAGACCTCTACCCTTTTGGCAAGAAAATCGCAGATAGTTACAAAAGCTCTTCCCTCTGCTGCGAGGCTGTTAATGCGTTCAAATCCCATACCCTACGACGCTATCAGCTTCTTTAGAATTGCCATACGGATGTTGACACCATTGCTTACCTGCTCTAAGACCTTACAACGAGGATCTTCGAGCATAGCATCGGTTATATCTATGTTTCTGTGAACCGGTCCAGGGTGCAAGAGTATTATATCTCTATCACCCACTAGCTCTTCAGTGATACAAAAATCACTTGCATAATCTTTAAGACTCGCATAGCTTTGTGAAGAGTGGCGCTCAGTTTGAGTTCTAAGACTCATAATGGCATCAACCTCATCAATAATCTCACTTAAGTAGTGTGTTGTACGAAGATGAGTCTTTGGCAAAAAGTGTGGTGGTGCTACTAAAATCACCTCCATACCAAAGCGCGTGAGCAGTTCGATGTTAGAGTTTGCCACACGAGAATTTTTAATATCTCCAACAATGGCAATCTTTTTACCTGCTACATCACCAAAGTGCTCTTTAAGTGTGTAGAGATCAAGAAGCGCTTGTGATGGGTGTGCGTGAGCACCATCTCCTGCATTTAAGATAGCCGCCTTTGTATGGTTTGATAAAATCTTTGGAACGCCGGCATTTTGGTGACGGACAATGATAGCATGAGGTCCCATCGCATCAAGGTTCATCGCCGTATCAACAAGCGTCTCCCCTTTTTTTGTTGAGCTCTTTGCAACATCTAGGTGTACTATCTCAGCACCCAGACGCTTTGCTGCTATCTCAAAAGAGCTTTTTGTTCTTGTTGAGTTTTCAAAAAAGAGTGTAATGATTATCTTATCTTGCAGTATTCTCTCAAAACGCCCATCACTAAAGCGCTTTGCATCTGCTAAAAGTGCTTCTATCTCAGCTTTTGTAAAATCATCTGTTCGTATTAAATGTTGCATAAACTCTCTCTTTTTTTAATTTACAAATTATACAAGACATCACAGAGTGTGTCAATCTCTTTGTCGGTTTTTAAGATATTCCACCCTTTTGCCTCAAAGTAGGGTCTGCTCACCACTTCAAAGCTCTCATTCTCTTCTTTTTTGCAGTTAAAGACAACTGCGTGAGCAACAGCTGCATCTTCAAGTGCTTTTTTTGAGAGCAGCGTATCGTTTATGCAGCCAAGTGAGCAGTGCGTAACAAGAAGTGCTTTTGCTTTTGTAGCAACAATAAGGTCTAAGATCATCAGCTCTGCATCAAGTGGTACCAAAATACCACCCGCACCCTCAATCAAAACGATGTCACACAAGGCCTCCATCTTCTCTATAGCTTTTAAAACCCTCTGCATATCAAAAGGCGCTCCATTAGATGCTATAAAAGGGGCCGCTGGTAGTTCATAAGCGATGGGAACTATATCTTCTACCCTGCACTCTTTGAGTCTTGGGTTTAGCTCACGCACCAAAGCTAAAAGTGCATCTCCATCAGGGTAGAGACCATTAATAACACCCGTCTCAACAGGTTTGACAACCCCTACGCTATAGCCTAAAGCAGCATACTTTTTTAAGAGAAGTTTTGTTGTATAGGTTTTACCGACATCTGTATTTGTCGCGGTGATAAAGATTCTTTTTTTCATAAAGAGATTATAACGAAATAGTTAAAAAAGGTAGCTAAGCACAATAGAACCTACTGTTTTACTCTCATGGAGATCTTTTGCTCGAGGAGTATTGTGTATCTGCATAAAATCAATTATAAAAGAGTTATAACGTACACTAAAACCACCACCATAATAGGCTACAAAGCTTTCTCGCTCGTGGGTGACAATACTTGTTTTAAAAGTATTTCCCTCTACGAAGATATCTTTTGCTACAGCGCAGGCACGAAGTGCTATGTTTACACTGTAACTCCACCCTTTATACTTCTTATGCTCTTCATATACAGGAATGTCTGACTCTGCTCCAACACTAATCGTCGTTGCTCCAAAATCATTTGCTATCTTATACCCAAAACGCATAAAAACCCCTACTGAGGCTGCTGTATAGATATTTCCAAGATCAACACTCAAAGCAGGAATGACAGCTAGTGCGTAGCCATCATCAAAGTCATACGCATAACGCTTCTTATGCATATAGCCAAGATTCAGTCCGACTTCATCATAGAGTTGATTTTGCCAACCTTCTGGTGTCTCAGAACCTGTCCACTTGTGTACACACTTTTGTATAGCCTCACCCTGTGCGCTTGGCCCAACCATACCAAGCTTTACAACAAGGCTAGAGAGGCTATCTGCTGTACTTTTGTGAATACCTGCCTCTAAGTAGGTCCATGCAGCATAGGACCAGTCATCATAGATAGGCTCTTTTTTACTTAAGTCAGCAGGAGTGTAGAGCTGACTGCCAATGGCAAAACTGACAAAAGAGTAGCTTTTAGAATCATCTACAAATAGAAGACTATAAAGGCTATCGTTTGGGTTCTTAATTTTATAAAGCATATCAATTTTTGTACCACCGGTATATTGTGAATCTGACTGCGATAAGAGATCATTTTCTATATAAACTTTTGCATGATATGGCTGCCAGCTGCTTTCATCTGCAAAAAGCAAGGTCGATAAAAAAGAAAATAGAAGTGTAAAGCTAAAAAGGTTTCGTACAAAAAGAGACGAAAAAGGTGAAGATAGAGGTGAGAAGAGATGCATAAAATGCACCTCTTTTTTAGTTCTCGTCTTGGTTTACGATTTTATTCGCAGAGATCCAAGGCATCATTTTACGAAGCTCAACACCAGTTTGCTCAATAAGTGATGCACGAGCATTTGTACGCTCAGCATTCATACGAGGATAACCTGCTTGACCTTCTAAGATAAAGTCTTTTGCAAATCTACCATCTTGGATCTCTTTTAAGATCTCTTTCATAGCAGCTTTAGACTCGTCGTTGA
>Ga0256843_1003247_pt1 | contig 11395 bp, 18 predicted proteins | sample AlvinellametaG_FD_191572 | JGI IMG/M metagenome (GOLD analysis project Ga0256843, IMG submission 191572) | Pompeii worm associated microbial communities from hydrothermal vent at the East Pacific Rise, Pacific Ocean - Alvinella | ecosystem: Host-associated > Annelida > Integument > Unclassified ... | reverse complement strand
TACTACTAAAGTTCCATATCCATTTTTAAAACTTCTAATCTCTTTTGCACCCTGATATACTCTTCTACCAGGTTTAGAGATTCTTTTTATCTCATTTATAACGCTATGTCCATTATTATCATATTTCAATACAACTTTAATACTTTTTTTATTGTTCCCCTCGTCAATTACCTCATAACTCTCAAGGTATCCTTTTTGAACAAAAATAGAAACAATAGCCTCAATAATTTTTGAGTGAAGAAGTATTGTTGTATCCAGTCTTCTTTGTGCAGCATTTCTTATTCTTGTAAGAGAATCTGCAATTATGTCTGTCATCATATTCTACTTCTCCTTACCAGCTCGATTTTTTCATACCTGGGATTAACCCCTCATTTGCCATTTTTCTTAGACAAATTCTACAAATTCCAAAATCTCTATATACAGAGTGAGGTCTCCCACATATACTACATCTAGTATAAGCTCTAACCTTAAATTTTGGTTTTCTCTTCTGCTTTGCTATCATACTCTTTTTAGCCATTACTTCTTCCTTTAGCAAAAGGCATTCCAAGCTTCTCTAAGAGAGCAAATGCCTCTTTATCACTTTGTGTATTTGTTACTATTGTAATGTTCATACCATGAGTCTTAATAATATTATCATACTCAACCTCTGGAAATATTAACTGCTCATCAAGTCCAAAGTTATAATTTCCTCTACCATCAAACCCTTTTCTAGGAACCCCTCTAAAGTCTTTTACTCTAGGAAGTGCAATTGAGATTAATTTATCTAAGAAGTTATACATTCTCTCACCTCTTAGAGTAACTTTAATCCCACTAGGGCTTCCCTCTCTAGCTTTAAATCCTGCAACCGATTTTCTAGCCTTTACAATTACAGCTTTTTGTCCAGCAATTAGAGAGATAGTATCTGTCATATTTTGAATAAGTTTACTATCTTTTCCCTCTCTACCTGCACCAACAGAGATAACTATCTTCTCTAACTTTGGTGTCTGCATAACATTTTTAATGCCAAGCTCTTCTCTAAGCTTTGGAGTAATATCTATATATTTTTGTTTCATTCTACTCATCTGTTACGCCTCTACTTTTTTAACATTTGAAATGTGAATTGGCATCTCTTTTTCAATAAAACCACCCTCTTTATTCTCTTCAGTTGGCTTTACTGCTTTTTTTGCTATTTTACACCCTTTAACTATTACAGCATCTTTTTTTGGAAGAACTCTTAAAACCTCTCCCTTTTTTCCCTTATCATTTCCAGCGATGATTAAGACTTCATCACCCTTTTTAATCTTAAACTTTTTTCTTGCCATTACCACACCTCTGGAGCTAGTGATACAATCTTCATAAATCCTGCATGTCTTGTCTCTCTTGCAACAGGACCAAAAATTCTTGTTCCAATAGGCTCTTTTTTATCATTAATAATTACAGCTGCATTATCATCAAATCTAATTAAAGAGCCATTATCTCTTTGTATCTCTTTATGGGTTCTAACAACAACAGCCTTTACAACTTTTCCTCTTTTTACTTTTCCTGTTGGAAGAGCCTTTTTAACAGATGCTACAATAATATCTCCAACAGTTGCGTATCTTCTCTTAGAACCACCTAAAACCTTAATACACATAATCTCTTTAGCACCGCTATTGTCTGCTACATTTAATCTTGTAAAACCTTGAATCATTACTCTTCACCTACTTTTAGAATTTTTAGCAGTCTAAAGCTTTTTCTCTTTGAGATTGGACGACACTCAATTGCACTAACAGTATCTCCAACTTTTGCTTCACCTCTCTCATCATGAATAATATACTTTTTAAATCTCTTTACAGTCTTGTGGTAACGAGGGTGAAGAACCTTTCTCTCTACTAAAATAGTAGCACTCTTCTCACCTGCTCTTTTTATTACAGTTCCAGTTATTTGTCTCTTTGGCATAATCTAAACCCCTTATTTGGACGCATTAGCAGTAATTGCTGTCTTAATTCTCGCAATATCTTTTTTTGCTACTCTTAATTCATTTGTGTTTGTAAGTTGCATTGTTTTATGTTTAGCTTTTAGAGTAAAAAGTTCTAGCTTTTTCTCTTTTAGAAGTTTTTGCAACTCTTCAACACTCTTATCTTTTAAATCAGTATATTTCATTACTATCCTTTGCAGATATAATTTTACATTTAAAAGGAAGCTTATGAAGTGCTAGAGTTAAAGCCTCTCTTGCAATATCTTCTGGAACACCTGCAACCTCATAAATTATTCTTCCAGGTTTAATATTCATAACCCACTCTTCTACACCACCTTTACCTTTACCCATTCTAGTCTCTAATGGTTTTTTAGTAATTGGTTTATCTGGAAAAACTCTAATCCAAGACTTTCCTTGTCTCTTCATTCTTCTAGTCATTGTAATTCTTCCAGCTTCAATCTGTCTTGAATTAATTCTTCCAGCAGAGATAGCCTTTAGAGCAAATTCACCAAATTCAATCTTATTTCCTCTAAAAGATTTACCTCTATTTCTACCCTTTTGAACCTTTCTATATTTTGTTCTCTTTGGCATTAACATAGCTATTCACCTCTTCTTCGTGGTCTTTTACCACCTTTTTTCTCATCTTTTGGTTCTGCTTGAATACCTTTTGCTAAAACTTCACCTTTAAATATCCAAACCTTAACACCAATAATTCCATAGGTTGTGTGAGCTTCTGCAAACCCATAATCAATCTTTGCTCTTAGAGTATGAAGTGGCACTCTTCCCTCTAAATACCACTCAGTTCTAGCCATTTCAGCTCCACCAAGTCTTCCAGATACAGATACTTTAACTCCCTTAGCACCAGCCTTTAGAGCTCCATGGATAATTTTTTTCATAGCTCTTCTAAAAGCTACTCTTCTTTCAAGCTGAATTGCTACATTTTCAGCTGCTAATTGTGCTGAAGCTTGAGCTCTCTTTTCTTCTCTAATATTTAGAGATATATCTTTTTTAAATTTTTTAGCAAGTTTAGCTTTTAGTTCTGTAATTCCTGCACCCTTTTTACCAATAATATAACCAGGTCTAGCAGTTACAATAGTTACTCTCACTTTTTTTGCAGTTCTCTCAATAATTAAATTAGACACCCCTGCTATAAAAAGCTCTTTTTTTAAGAACTTTCTAATTTGATAATCCTCTTCAATAAACTTTGCCGTTCTCTCTTTCTTTGGAAACCATCTAGATTCCCAATTTCTGTTGATTCCTAGTCTAAGACCAATAGGATTTACTTTTTGACCCATATTACGCTTCCTCTGCTTTTGCTACTTCTACTAAAATATGAGATGTTGGTTTTAAAATTCTACTAGCAGTTCCTCTAGCTCTTGGTCTCCATCTCTTTAAGACAGATGCTTTATCTACTCTACAACTCTTAATATAGACCTCATCTGGTTCAAAATCGCCATTTGCTACTGCTGATGCTATAACTTTAGAGATAATTCTAGCCGCCTTATTTGGCATAAACTCTAGTGATGCAAGAGCAAGTTCCGCATTCATTCCTTGCACCTCTCTTGCAATAAGTCTAGCCTTAGTTGGTGATACCCTTGTAAATCTTAATAATGCTCTACTCATACTCTACCCTTTTCTCTGAACAGAGCCTTTATGCCCTCTAAATGTTCTAGTTGGAGCAAACTCACCAAGTTTATATCCAACATGGTTCTCTGTAATATACACAGGAACAAACTGTCTTCCATTGTGAACATTAATAGTTAGTCCAATAAATTCAGGAAATATTACAGAGCGTCTTGACCAAGTCTTAATTGGCTTATGAGATCCCTCAGCCTTAGCTTTTAAGACCTTTTTCTTTAGATGTTCATCAATAAATGGACCTTTTTTTAATGATCTTGCCATTATCTACCCTTCTTCTTTCTCTTAGAGATAATTAATCTATCACTAGACTTTTTCTTTCTAGTCTTATATCCTTTAGTTGGCATACCCCAAGGAGATACAGGATGTCTTCCAGAGTTTGTTTTTCCCTCTCCTCCTCCGTGTGGGTGGTCGATTGGGTTCATAGCAGAACCTCTAGTTTGTGGTCTAATTCCTCTGTGTCTTTGTCTTCCAGCTTTTCCAATTACCACATTTGACCACTCTTCATTTCCAACCGTTCCAATTGTAGCCATACACTCACCAAGCACATATCTCATCTCACCAGATGGGAGCCTTAGTGATACATACTTTCCATCTCTACCCATAATCTGAGCATAAGATCCTGCACTTCTAGCAAGGCTTCCACCCTGTCCAATATTTAGCTCAATATTGTGAACGAGCGTTCCAATAGGAATATTTTTAAGCTTCATAGCATTTCCACTCTTTATGTCAAGCCCACTCTCAGCTGACATAATCTTATCTCCAACTTTCATGCCCTTTGCCTGAAGCACATATCTCTTATCCCCATCAGTATATTTTACAAGACAGATTCTACAAGTTCTATATGGGTCATACTCAACAGATGCAATAGTTCCTTCTACTCCAAATTTATTTCTTTTGAAGTCTATAATTCTATATAACTTTTTAGCCCCACCCTCTCTATGTCTTGATGTAATTCTTCCGTTATTATTTCTTCCAGCACTTCTTGGAAGTTTTTTTAGAAGTCTTCTTACTGTTGGCTTTGAGGTAATATCACTACTATCAAGGTTTGTTATATATCTTCTACCTGGTGAGGTTGGTTTATATGATTTTATTGCCATAACTCTTCTCCTATACCGCTAAGCTTTCTATTTTTGCATCTTCTGGTAGAAGCACATAGAACTTTTTAAAATCTGGTCTCTTACCCTTGACACCTTTAAATCGCTTAACCTTTCCATTAACTCTCATAGAGTTAACCTTTAGAGGTTTAATTCCAAAATACTCTTGGAAAATAGCCTTTAGACCACTCTTAGTAACCTTTGGACTTGTTTGAACAACAATAATGCCCCTCTCTTGAAGTTCAAGAGTCTTCTCAGTATATACTATTGCTTTTATATCTGTAATATCTGCCATTTTAGCTCTCTTTTGTCAATTTATCCCATACAGCTTTTTCAATCACTAGTGAGTGATATTTTGCTGTAAGGTAAGCATTTAGTTCATTCAACTCAATTAGACAAACATTTGGAATGTTTCTAAAAGCTAGATAGGTCTTCTCATCTATTGAATCTTTTACAATTAGCATATTTCTTTGATTTAGACTATCTACAAATGCTTTTGCATCTTTTGTCTTTCCAGACTCAACTACAATACTATCTACTACAAATAGTGACTCATTTTTTGCATGCTCACTAATTGCATACTTTAGAGCAAGTCTTTTTTGTTTTCTATTTACCTTTTGAGTATAATTTTTATCATTTGTTGGTCCAAATACTACTCCACCACCTCTAAATTGAGGAGCTCTTATTGAACCTTGTCTAGCTCTACCTCCACCTTTTTGAGAAAAAGGCTTTTTACCTCCACCACTTACTGCACTTCTATTTTTAGTGTGTGCACTATTTGCTCTTTGAGATGCTAAGTAAGCCTTACAATATAAATATAAATTGTGTGGATTAATATCCAAAAAACCTTTTGGAAGTTCATTTAATTTTACTACTGTTGCACTCATTATTTCACAATCCTTACCAATCCTCTAGCGCCATTGTGTCCTGGGACTGAACCTTTTAATACTAATATTCCATTCTCAGCATCAAATGATACAACTTCATTTTTAACTGTAACTTTTGCATTCCCATATTGACCTGGCATCTTTTGACCCTTTTGAACTCTTCCTGGCCACTCACACATACCAATAGATCCAATTCTTCTTCCAAATCTATGTCCATGAGAAGCTGGCCCACCTGAGAAGTTGTGTCTCTTCATACCACCTTGAAAACCTCTACCCTTACTATTGAGAGATGTCTTAACAATAGAAGCAGAATTTAGTGGCTCGGTGCTATAATCACCACTCTTAGTCCCCTCTGCAACTCTAATTGTTTTAAATCTATTAAACTCTTTTGGAAGAGAATACTTCTTTTGCTGTCCCTCAATAGCCTTATTCATCTTTTTACTTTGACTAAAAGCTACAAGAGCTTTCCCATCTGGACGCACTTCACAAACTTTGGTATCGATAACTTTTAAAAGCGTCACAGGAAAACTTGGAACGCTTATAGTTCTACTCATACCTATCTTTTCAACAATAAATTCCATAAATCACCTCTCCTACTTATCCATCGAACGAATTTCAACATCAACTTCAGGAGCCAAATCTAACTTCATTAAAGAGTCGATTGTATCTGAAGTTGCTGATACAATATCAATCATTCTAGCGTGAATTCTAATCTCAAACTGTTCACGGCTATCCTTGTTAATATGAGGAGATTTAAGAACAGTATATTTTTTAATCTTTGTTGGCATTGGAATTGGTCCAATAAGCTCCGCACCTGTCCGTCTGACTGCCTCTACAATTGAAGCTACAGAACGGTCTAATACTCTATGGTCATAAGCCTTTAGCTTAAGTCTAATTTTTTCCATTATCTATTTACCTTAACTTAAAGAACTCGTTAAACTATTTTAAACATTAAATAGCCTAACTAAATTTTTTGGAGTGATATTTTACCTAGATAAACTTTTATAATTGAGAGTTTTTTTTAATTTTGTAGATTTTTATTTCCTTTTTATAAGGAAATATATGACTTTAATTGAAAATATTAATTAGCCAAAAATATTCTTAAATGTTGAAAGTAGTTTTGCAAGTATACCTTTTGGTGTTACCAAATCTACCAAAAACTCCTCATAAGTCATTCCTTTCTCTTCTAGATACGCCTCTAAATATGCTAATGCTCCCTCCATACCTCTCTTTTTCTCAATACTAAGCATAGTAGCATATAGCTCTTCCATTACATCAATTACCTGTTGTGGGGCAGATCTTCTAAATGCAATTAGAGATTTAATATTTCCATTTGCATCTTTTTTTACGTCAAAATCTGCAATAACCCAATAATATTTTCCAGACTTTGCCAAATTTTTTACAACCCCAGAAACTGGTTCTCCTCTAAGAAGACTACTCCAGATTAAAAAAAATATTGCTCTTGGCATATCTGGATGTCTAATAATATTATGTGGAGCACCAATTAACTCATCTTCAGTATAACCTGAGACTTCACAAAAATTCTTATTTACAAAAGTGATTATCCCTCTTACATCTGTTTTACTTACGATAAATTTTTTCTTACTAAACTTAATTTCTTCATCTATTGGAATTGGTCTATATATCTTTCTCACTCTGCCCACACTCTTATTTTTAAATTTTCAAATGTTAATGAATTTTAGCTAAGAGTAACTAAATAAATGATTTAAAATATATAAAATATACCTATTATAATTTATTAACAAAAAATAATAAAAAAAAAGTATAGATTTTTTTTTAAAAATCTGCTATGCTTATATATAGATCTACAAAGCAGAGGTTTAAATTATGAGGGAAAAGGTTATATATATTCTACTAATTGGGCTATTTATATTTGGGTGCACTAATGAACCTCAATTAAAAGAAGGGTATGTAAAAATAAAAGGAGAAGTAACATTTGATAGAGTAAATGTAAAAGTTATTAAAGGGGGAATTGCAAAACTAGACTATAACAATATTATAAAACTCCCAGCACGAGATGTGCTAGTAAAAGCTATAGATATAAATGGTAAACCCATAGCATCAACTTCTACAGATAAAAATGGGAAATACTCACTAGAAGTCCCTATAAATAGTGATATAAAAATTAGAGTTTATGCTAGAATGTATAAAAAAGGATATTGGGATGTTAGAGTAGTTGATAATACAAACAATAAAGCAATGTATGTAATAGATGGAGAGTATCACAATACTGGCACACAAACGACTATAAGAAATTTACATGCAATATCTGGTTGGACAGGAGATGGATATAAAGAGGCAAGAGTATCTGCTCCATTTGCAATATTAGATAGTATATATCAAGCTATGCAAAAGATTAGAGAAGCAGACAGAGATGCTAAATTCCCAGATCTTACAGTAAATTGGTCAATAAATAATGTAGCATCTCCTGGAGATGAGAGTAGTGGACAGATAATTACTTCAAACTATGATGGGGAACAAAATTTGTGGATTTTAGGCGATGAAAATGGAGATACTGATGAATTTGATAATCACATAATTATACATGAATGGGGACACTACTTTGAAGATCAATTTAGTAGGGCAGATAATATTGGAGGCTCTCATAGTCTAGGAGAAGCTCTAGATATTAGAGTAGCATTTGGTGAAGGATGGGGAAATGCCTTTTCTGGAATGGCAACAGATGATCCAATATATTTTGATACATCAGGATATAAACAGTCAACTGGATGGTATATGGATTTAGAAAATGGAGCCCAAGAGAACCCTGGGTGGTATAGTGAAGGTTCAATTCAAAGAGTTCTATATGACCTATATGATAAAACAAATGAACCTCATGATAAAACAAGTTTAGGATTCAAACCAATATATAAGGTTTTAGTTGGAGCAGAAAAAAATACTCCAGCCTTTACTAGTATATTTACTTTTATAGATGCACTAAAAAGAGAAAATAGTGAATATAGCTATAGTATAGATAAAACCCTAAGTTATGAAAATATAAATAGTATAATAGATGCTTATGGTTCAAATAGAGTAAATAGAGGAGATATTCCACTATATAAAGATTTAAGCAGTGGAAATTCAGTTGATATTTGCACTAGAAATAACTTTGGAGTCTATAATAAACTTGGAAATAGAGTATATGTAAGAGTTCATATAAATAGTGATGGGGTATATACTTTTAGAGCAAATTCAAACTCCTATGATATTGATCCAGATTTTGTGCTCTATAAAACAAAATATCCACATAAACAGTTTGCTATATCTCAAATTGAAGGCTCTCCAAAAGATATCTTAACAATAAATCTTCAAAAAGGTGATTACCTATTAGATATATATGATGCATCTTTTAATGGAGGTTGTATAAATCTCTCTTTAAATAAAGAAAAGATTAAATATAATCAGAAAGAAAAAGGTAAAGTTTTCTCTAAAGTAAAACTAAAGAGAAGACCACCAAAAAGACAATACTATTAAAAGGATTTTTTTTGAAAAAAAATTTTTATATAATCTTTAGTGTAATTATACTTTTAGTTGGTTGTGGAGAGGTGGATAACAATAACAATAGCAACAATGGTATAGTAATAAGACCAACTGCTACACCAAAACCAAGTCCTACTCCACAAAATAGCCCAACCCCTACCCCTATACCAACGCCAACACCTACTCAAATAGAAGATAATAACTCTAGTGGGATTAGAATTATAGGAAAAATTACTTATGATAGAGTGCCTGTAAATAAAAACGGTATAGGATTAGATTATAATAATATACGAAAAGAGAGTGCAAAACTAGTTACTGTAAAATTGGTAGATGGAGAGTGCTATTCAGATAAAATTATAGCAGAGACAAGCACCAATGAAAATGGAGAGTATAGCTTTAATAATATAGAAAAAAATCAAAATTTAAGAATCTGCGTATATTCAAAAATGGAAAAGAGTGAAAAATATAATATCAAGGTAATAGACAATACAAATAGTGACGCAATATATGTAATAAAAAGTAGTCTATTTAACACAGATAGTAGTAAAAGAGTAAATTTGCATGCAGACTCTGGGTGGGGAGGATATAGCTATACAAGACCACGACAAGCAGCTCCATTTGCAATATTAGATAGTATATATCAAGCTATGCAAAAAGTTCTATCTGCAGATCCTAATGCATACTTTCCAAAACTAAAAATCAATTGGTCAATATATAATACTCCAGCATCATCTCAAAGAGAATCTGCAATAAGAGAGGGATTGATTGGAACTACATACTTTAATGGAGAAGATAGTCTATATATATTAGGAGATGAAGATAGTGATACTGATGAATATGATGATCATATTATGATTCATGAATGGGCTCACTATTTTGAAGAAAACTTTAGTAGAGCAGATAGTATTGGAGGACCTCATGGCTCTGGAGATAGACTAGATATTAGAGTAGCATTTGGAGAGGGGTGGGCAAACGCCTTTTCTGCAATTGCTACAGATAACCCTATCTATTTTGATACACAAGGACCAAGACAATCTCAAGGTTTTGCAATGGACATTGAGAGTGGTCCATCTGGAGTAAAGGGCTACTATAGTGAAGACTCAATTCAACATATAATATATGATATATATGATTCACATGATGATGGAGCAGATAAAATATCAATGGGATTTAAACCAATATATAAAGAGTTAACGACTTTTCAGAAAAATACAAAAGCTTTTACAAGCATATTTACATTTATAGTTGGATTAGAAGAGCAAAACCCAGCTCAAATAAATAAAATTGATGCACTATTAAGAAGTGAATATATAGATCATATAGATGATATCTATGGTAGCAATATTGATCCTAAACTATATGTAGATATATATAGTAATTATATATGCACTACTGGTATATATGGTTATGAAAACAAACTATATAATCATATATATGTTAAATATAGAATAGATGAAGCTAGAGATTATGATATTACTGTATATCAAAACAATGGATCTGGAAGTGATCCAGATTTTGGAGTATATAGAGTATCTCCTTTTGAACAACTAGGTGAGAGTAAAGCCTTAAAACCTAATATTGAAAAAGATAGATATCATTTACCAGCTGGAGAGTATCTATTGGATATATTAGAGTATAATGGATTAAAAAATGCCTGTTTTAATGTTACAATAGAATAAAAAAAATCAAAAAAGGAATAAGTATGAAAAGAGCACTAATTGCATTAATTTTACCTCTTGCTACTACTCTAGTAGCAGATACAAATAATACAAGAGAATCTATGGATAAAAATGTCACAAAAGAAAATATAGTTATAAAAAGTAGCACTATTGGACACTATCAAAAACCAGGAGCACCTGTTGATATTACGTATGCTACAAAGAAAGTTGATGTAAATGAGATTGCTGATGTAAATGTTACTTTTACAACATCTCTCAAATCTGGAGATATGGATATTGATATATCTTTTGATAAGGATTTAAAACCGATAGAGGAGAGTTTTAATAAAGTAGTCTTCCAAATTAGCCCAGATCAAAAAGAGTATAAACTAAATTTTAAAGTTACATCTTCTAAAGAGGGACTATTTTATATTAGATTTTTAGTAAAAGTTAAAAATGGAATTCAAAATTCTGCCAATATGAGAGCATTTGCAGTGCCTGTATATATAGGAAGTGGAAGATTAAACAAACGTTCAAATCAAAAAATAATGAGAGCTTTAAGCGGAGAGAATATATCTGTATCTAAAGCTATAGAAACAATAGAGCCTCTAAACGAATAAAAAACTGTTCCTTAAGATTATATAAAATATAATTTGTTATAATTACAAATTGTATTTT
>Ga0256843_1003246_pt1 | contig 11397 bp, 12 predicted proteins | sample AlvinellametaG_FD_191572 | JGI IMG/M metagenome (GOLD analysis project Ga0256843, IMG submission 191572) | Pompeii worm associated microbial communities from hydrothermal vent at the East Pacific Rise, Pacific Ocean - Alvinella | ecosystem: Host-associated > Annelida > Integument > Unclassified ... | reverse complement strand
TAACATTGGCATAATTTATCCTTTTATATTTTAAGCATTATTTCGCTGTTTATTTTATTTTTGGCATATATTATATCATAAATAATCTTAAGAAATACTCTGTTTTATGGAATGAATAGCTTATTAATGGCGATTTTAAACGATATTTTGTATTTATTGTATAATTCGAGAAATAAAGTGTCTATTAAAGGAGTGTTGTATGTTGGATGCAGATGATATTTTGAATTTTGATGATGATGAAATTGAATATCATAATGAAAAAGATATTTTTAAAAATAGAGATTTAGAAATTTGGAATTTGATATCAAATAATTCGATAGAAGAATTGGAAAAATATTTAGATCTTATGCAAAGAATGGTACATAATCAAGATGATGTTTTATATATAATAGCAATTTATAGTTATTTATCAGGATCTAGCTCAGCAAAAGATTTTATGATAAATTTTATTAAAAAAGATATTCAAAATAATAATGTTTATAGTATAAGACATTTTGAACTTACTATATTTATTTTAAAAGGATTAAAGGAAATTGCTTCTAATGATAAATCATTTTTAAAACAAATAAATACCTATTTGATTCAAATATTATTAAAAATTAATAGTAAACAAATAAATTTTTTTTATGAATTATTTGATGTAGTCTGTGATAGTGTATTTTATATTCTTCAAAATACTGATTTAACTAAATCAGAAAAAAAAGATATATATTTTATTTTATTTCACTTTTTACATAACTTCCAATATTCAAAATTAGATAAATTACAATATAAAGTGTATTTAAAATACTATATACATATAGTATGGAGATTAAGGGATGAACTACCTAATTTATTTACAAGTTTATTTTTACCTATAGTAAGTGGAATTGTGTATAAAAGTATGGAATTAGATACAAAAGAAGAAAAAATTAAAAAACTATTGGACTTTGGATTTGATATAAATACAGCTCAAGAGATGATTGATTTTATTAATTAAAAAGGGGGAATTGTATGTTTGATAGTATTAAAAATATTTTTATCTCAGATGATTTAAATCTTAATGTAAAAGAAATATTATCTCAAAATCAAGAAAATATATATAGATTAAAAAAAGAACCTGATGATTTTCAAATTTCTAATATGGATAAATTATTTGGTGTTTCAATAAATTATATAAGAGAATTACCAATATTAGATGATAAAGATTTGACTGCACTTGAAATAGCAAAAAAATTAAAAACAACTCTTCCTAAATATATTTATGGACAAAACCATGTAATAGAAGAGATAGTAGATTATTTTAAAAATAATTTAATAAAAACAAATACTCCTAAGGCTACTTTTTTGTTTTTAGGCCCACCTGCAACTGGTAAGACATATATGGCTGAGGTTATGGCTAAATTGCTTGATGGATATAAATATAAAGTATTTGATATGACTCAGTTTGTAACAGAAGATAGTGGAATAGGGCTTTATGGGAGTGATTATAGATATAAAAATTCATCGGTAGGTGAACTTACAAACTTTGTATTACATAATCCAAAATCGATAATAGTTTTTGATGAAATAGAAAAAGCACATAGTGCTATTCAAAATGTTTTACTTTCAATTTATAATACAGGAAAATTAAAAGATAAAAATGGTTGGATAAAAGAGTATGATAAATATATCCCTTTTGATAATTCTAGTTCAAATAGTGATGATATTTTTACTGAAGTTGATTTTTCTCAGACGATTTTGATTTTTACTTCAAATGTAGGAAAAGAGCTTTATAATTCTAAATATTTTTGGGATATAGTAAAAAATGATTATTCACAAGCAGAAAATATGATAATCCAAACTTTGCAAAAAGAGATAAAAATAGAAAATGGACAAAAAGTACCAGCTATTACATCACCATTTCTTTCAAGGCTTAGTAGTGGTGGATTGTTACTTTTTAAAAAATTAGATTTTCAAAATCTTTTAAGAATAGCAAAAAATGTATTTAATGAGAATATTAAATATTTTAAAAAAGAATATAAATTAGAAATAGAAGAAATGATAGATTTTATTTATGCTATATTTTTACTTAGTTTTGCTCCAAAAATTGATATTAGAAGACTTAAAAGTAAAGTGGCTGGGGAGTTTTTTGATTTAGTTACTGATTATATCATAGAAAATGATTTAGATTTAGAAATAGAAAGAAAAATTAAAATAGAAATAGAAGATGATGTGAAAAAATATTTTTTTGAAAAGTTAAAGCCACTTTTAAAAGATGATATAGTTAAATATATGTTTAGAAAAAATTTGACTTTAAAAATAGACAAAGAATTAGAATATAAAAATAATATATTTACTTATACAATAAAAAATATATCTCTACAAAAAGTAAAAAATGTAAAAGATATAGGGAATGATGGAATAGTTTTTGAAGTGCCAGATGTGAGTTTTGATGATATAGCAGGACATAAAAAAGTAAAAGATAAACTAAAAGAGATGGTAACTTTTATGAAAAATCCAAAAAAAATAAAAAGCTTAGGAATAGATATACCAAAAGGGATACTCTTTTATGGTCCACCAGGGACTGGTAAGACAATGCTTGCAAAAGCAGTAGCAAATGAAGCTAGTTTACCATTTGTAGCTACTACGGGTAGTGATTTGTTAAATTTAGAAACAATAGATAAAATTTTTGATATAGCAAGAGAATATGCTCCAAGTATTGTATTTATAGATGAATTTGATGCAATAGGTTCAAGAGAAAATAAAAATGGTAGAGAAATATTTATAAATAAACTTTTATCTAAAATAGATGGTTTTAGTGATGAAGAAGACATATTTATCATAGCAGCTACTAATTATCCACAAAATATAGACTCAGCTCTTCTTCGCTCAGGTAGAATAGATATAAAAGTAGAAATAAAATCACTTGATAAGGAAGCTAGAAAATATTTTATTCAAACAATGCTTAATTCTTACAAAACAGAAGGTGAATTTAATATAGATAAATTAGTATTATATACAACGGGTTTAAATGGTTCTGATTTAGAAAAAATAAAAAGAGAATGTGGTGTGTATATGATAAGAAATTCTATTAACAAATTAAATGAATCTATTTTAATAGAAATGATAAATACTATAAAATATGGAGAAAAAATAGAGATTGATATATCTCATACACTTGAATCTACTGCTATTCATGAGGCTGGACATGCTGTAATTTCTAAAATATTAAGACCTGATATTAAAATAGAACAAATTACAATAACACCAAGAGATAAAGCTTTAGGTTTTGTATCATATAGTAATGAAGATAACTACAAAAATTTATCAAAAGAGGATATAAAAAAAGAGATTCAAATCCTACTTGCAGGAAGATTTGCTCAATTTAAAAAATATGGTGATAAAGGAATAGATAGTGGAGCAAGTGATGATTTAGATAAAGCTACAAAACTAATCCATTTAGCTGTCACTACTTTAGGTATGGATGAAGAGATAGGGCATTTAAATATCTCAAATATAGATATAGATTTTAATATAAAAAATAGAATAAAAGCTTGGATAAAAGAAGCTGAGGAAAATATAAAAACTTTGATAGATGAAAATTGGGATAAGATTGAAAATGTGGCTAATAAACTTTTAGAAGAAGAGAGTATTGATGAAGATGAATTGATAGGTATAATTAAATTTAGTTAAAATTATAAATAAATATATCAAAAATAAGGAAAAAAATGAAAAAATTACCATTAGGAATACAAAGTTTAGCACTATAAGAAAAGAAAATTATCTTTATATAGATAAGACAGATATTGCATATACTCTAATAAATAATTATAAATATTCTTTTCTCTCACGCCCAAGAAGATTTGGAAAAAGTTTATTTCTTTATACATTAAAAAATATATTCCAAGGTAATAAAGAACTTTTTAAAGGGCTTTATATTTATGATAAATGGGACTTTAAAAAGTATCCAGTAATTAAAATAAGTTGGAGTGGAGCTGATTATCAAACATTTGATGATTTAGTAGATAAAGCAAAAGCTGTATTAAAAGATAATCAAGAAAAATTTGAAGTAGAATGTGAAAATACAAGACCAAATAGATGTTTTGATGAACTAATCAAAAAAATATAAGTAAGTTTGAATGGGAGAGGGTTATTTGATATATTCTAAAAAAGATTTCTTTTGAAAACAGCAAAGATTTTTAAAATTTGGCTAAATAAACATTTTTCTAAGAGAGCATCAAATAACTATAAACAATAAAAATAAAAAAATAATTAAAAAAGAATAGGGATGGGAACAAGTGCGATTTTAATTACAAAAAAAGATAATAAAATAAAAACTTTACAATATCAAAGTATGGATGGATATATTAGTAGTATTGGTATAGAAATTTTTAAAAATTTGAAATTATCAGATATTGAGAATATTAAAAACAAAGATATTTATTACTTTGATGAGCAAACTACAAACATATTAAAAAATAATTTAAATAAAAGACCAAGTGAAGTTAATATTGAAATTCCTTCAATACTTTTATTAAGTTGTGCTGATGTAATAGAATATTTAGATGAAACCGAACAAGAAAAAATCGGTATTATTAGAATATGATTATGAATGGATAGAATTTGCGAATTACTTATATATAATAGATTTCGATAAAAATATATTTTGTATATATAAAAATCATTTTAGCAATTATAAATGTGAAAATTGTTTACAAATAGGAGATATAACTTTTAAAAGATTTGAAAGAATCTGCAAATGTAAACTTAATAATTTACCATCTGTTAAGCAATTCAAAGGTATAGTTGGGATTTAATAAACTATTATAAAAAAAAGAAAATCATCTTTATAAAAAAGTTTATTTATTGAAAGTATTAAGTTTTTTGCTATATATAAAAAGATATTAAAAACTATTTTGTAATGGCCAATGATATTGAAATAGGTTTTGGAAATAAAATCTCACTTTTGTTATTTGGATTTTTATATTAAACTTAAAAATAATATATTGTTCTTTATAAACTTTTGATATAATTTAAGGATAATAATTTATCCTTAAAGGAATTCAATGAAATTAAATGTAAAACTATATGGTAAGCTTATAGGTGAGTTGATAGACAAAGATGGAAAAATGTTTTTTAGATATGATAAAGAATTTATAAAAAATGGATATTCTATCTCTCCTATTAAATTACCACTTGAAAATAGAATTTTTAGTAATAATGAATATTACCATTATTTTCAAGGTTTGATGGGAGTTTTTAATGATTCTTTACCTGATAAATTTGGTAATAAAATTATAGAGCAGTATTATAAATCAAAAGGTTTAGATATAAATTCTATGAGTGTATTACAAAAATTAGTTTATATAGGAAATAGAAGTATTGGAGCATTAGAATATGAACCAAGTGAAAATGATATTCCTACAAATGAAGCAATCTATTTAAAAGAGTTAGTAGAGAGTGCAAGAAGTGTGATAAAAGGGCAAAATATTTTACCCGAAATCATGGAAGCAAGTGCCAGTGTAGGTGGTGCAAGAACAAAAGCTTTAATAGCTATTCATAAAGAAACGAATGAGATGATTTCTGGTGATATTTTAGATGAAAATTGGGATAATTATATTATTAAGTTTGATACCATAGAAGATACCCCAAATGATTATACAAAAATAGAATATATCTATATGAAATTAGCTAAATTAGCAGGACTTGATGTAAGTGAAGTAAAGTTAATAAATCAAGATAATTATACTCACCTATTAGTAAAAAGATTTGATAGAGTCTATCAAGAAAAAGTCCATTTACATTCTTTATGTGGAATAACTCAAATTGACTTTAATATCCCTAAGCTTTTTTCTTATGAAAAATTTATGACTATTACCGAATTACTCACAAAAGATTATTCTATGATAGAAGAAGCATTTAAAAGAATGGTATTTAATATAATAGCAAGAAATCAAGATGACCATTTAAAAAATTTTTCTTTTTTAATGGATAAAGATGGTAAATGGAAACTATCTCCTGCTTATGATATAACTTATGCTTATGGTGCTGGATATACAAAAGAGCATCAAATGACCATAAACAATAAAAGTAAAGATATAGAATATAATGATATTTTAGCAGTAGCTAAACAATTTAATATTAAAAAGGCAAAAGAGATAGTTGAAAAAATAGAAGATGTTTTCAATGAAAACTTTGAAAAAATGGCAAAAGAGCTTGATATAAATAAGGATAAAATAGAACTTATAAAATCAAATATTAGGATTTATAATGGAAAATAAGATGATAGAGTTAATGACTCCAAAAGAGAGATTAGATAAAATAAAAGAAGCTGTAAAATCACATAGAATTGCTATGAACTATACTCAAAAAGAGTTAGCTCAAAAATCAGGAATACCACTTCCTACTTATAAAAGATTTGAGCAAACAGGAGAGATTCAATTAAGCTCATTTTTAAATATTTTGTATGTATTAGGACTTAATGATTGGATTAAGACTTTAATGACACCTTATTTCGACCCATTTGATGAAAAAATAAATAAAAAAAGGGTTAGAAAATGAAAGTAACTTTTTAATTTGACTTAAATGAAATAGAAGATAAAAGAAAGTTAAAATATAATGAAAATATCACAGATGAACAATATGAAATTGTAGAAAAATTAGAAAAAGAATTTATGGAAATGTTAGAAGATAAAATTTATATACTTGAATTTAAAGTAGGGGGTGGTGAAGCTTTAGCTCAAATTAAAGAAAAAAAATATCACGAAAAATATTTAAACGAAAATAAAGATATTTATTTAGTAGGGATAAATTTTGCTGAAAAAGAAAAAAATATAAGTAAGTTTGAATGGGAGAGAAAAGATTAAAAAGGGATATAATGGATTGTATATTTAGAATAATAGCAAATGAAAATTTTGATGAATTAAAACAATATGCTGATGGTTGGAGTAAAAAAGGGATAATTATTATATTTTCAAAATGTGATAATATAGAGTTTTTTAAACAATTTAGAAATATTGAAATGTTAATAACAGCTCAAAATGATTGTTTTTATTACAAAGATGAGATATTAGATTGTAATGATGAAATTATAGAAAAATTTGATATGAGAAAGTTTGAGCCTATTATTTGGAAAAAAGATGAGAGTGAGGAGGATATACCATTTTAAAACTAAAAAAAGGAAAAAATATGTTAGATGTAAAAGAATATTTAAATAAAAACGAAGAAGAATTAAAAAACTTTATAGATGAATTAGAAGAAAGTGATTCATATAAAGAGTATGCTTTTTTAAATGATTTAGCTGATGCTTTAATAAAAGTAAAAAAAAATAGATTTAGCTAAATTTGTATATAAATCAAATATTAAGTTTTGTAAAGCTATTCCAGATTGCACATGGATTGCAGTAGATGAAGTATGGAAAAAATTAAAAGATAAAGATTTAACTATAGAATTATTATATAAATCTTTAGAATTTCCTGATTATGGAATGGAAGAATATTGGTTTAGAAAATATATATCACTTATTTTAAATGAATTAAAAGATTTAAATCTTGCTAAAAGTATGATATATAAATTTTATTTCTTTTTAATAAAAGATGATAATTCATTTGAAGATTTGATATCTATTGTAGATGATATTAAAAATTTTTATGATAAAGATATATTTTATAAAGCGATAGAGTATATCATAGGAGATTTGAGAGAAAATGAACTTATACCTGTTTTAAATGCTATTTATGGAAAAGATTTTGAGTTTGAATCAATAAATATGTATGAATTAGATAAAGTTATTTTAAAATATGAAGATGAAAATCTATATAAATATTTACAAAAGATGGGATATATTCCAAAAGAACAGACAGAAGAAGAAAAAAGACTTATAGAGTTAATTAAGCAAAATATGGCAATCTAAAATAGATATGTAAATAATAAATATGAATAATTTTTTGATATTATTATAAAAAATTTTTAAGGAGATTTTATGAGTAATCTTGTGAAGCAAGTAGAAGATTGGTTAGAATGGGAAGATTTAAAATATGCAAAAGATGAACCACAAGAAGGTATAACTGTATTTTATTTTGGAGTTCAAGGAAAAAATTCATTAGGAATGCTTTTTTTAGTAGAAGAGATTGCAGATTGTGTGCAGTTTAGAGTAATTGATGTATTAGATGATGATGATAAAGAAATTTTAAAAGACAATGAAAAAGCTCAAATGGATTTAATGAAATATTTATTAGAAAAAAACTACGAAAAGAGATTTGGAAAATGGACTGCAGATTTTGATGATTGGAGTATTAATTTTACTTTAGCTCATTATGAAAAGCCAGATGGAAAAATAGATAAATCTTTATTTAAATTAGTAAGAGGATTATTATTTGATGATGTAGATAATATGATAAGTGATATTAAACATATTATAAGAGGGGAAGAACTTGAGGATGATGATGATGTGGATTTAGAAGCTTTATTAGAATTATTAAAAAGTGGTAGTAAAGATAGCGAGGGGAGTGTATAATTGAATCTAAAAAATTTTATTGTTTCTTCTCTTGTATGGATAACTTTTTTAATAGCGATAGTATTAGGAATAGATTCATTTACAGAAGGTAAAAATTTTCATAAATTTGCAAAATTAACACCACAAGAACAAATCTTATATGATATAAAAGAGAAGTTGATATACCAAAAGTCTTTTCAAATAGATAAAAATATATCAGATACGGATGATTATATTAATACACTTATTATACCTTTAACTAATAAGGAAGAGTATAAAAACCTTTCAGATGAAAAGAAAAAACAGATTAAAAAAAATCTAAAAGAATTTATAAAAAATATAAATTCTATAAAAGATACTCAAAGCCTTCAATCCCTTTTAGAAATATCTAAAAACAAAGCTCAAAATGTGAGTTTAGAGGATGAAACTTATGCTAATGTGTATAGTAATTATCTAAATGCTAAGACTATTATAGTATCTGTAATATTAGGGTTTTTATCAGTATTTTTTGTAATTAAGATAGAATGGGATAGATTAGAAAACGAAAGAAAACATTACAGAAAACAAGCAAAAGACAATGTATCTGATATTTTAAATTATAGTATGAATCTTTTAGAGGATATAGATAAAAAGCATGTAGATTTTATGTATTCTCTAAAAGAGATGAGAGAAGTGTGTTCTAATATAGATAAAATTATAGATTATGAAAAAATAGAAGTATCTAAAAAATATTCATATCTTACAAAATTTATCTCAATAGATAGAAATGATTTGTTTTCAGAATGTGAGAAAGTGTATAAAAGTTTAAAATTTGATGATTATAAATATCATAAAAATATAGTTGAAAAAATAATTTTATCTATAAAAAATTATCTGATTTTTATTCCATCATTAATATTTGTTTTTTGTAAATGTGACTATTCAAAGTCTTTAAAAGAAAATTTATTAAATAAACAAGTAGTATCTATTGATTTTACTGCAATAGTTATAATCTTATTAGTTATTGGTAATTATTTTTTTCCATTGCCTAGTGATAATATAAAAATTGGTATTAATATAATATTAGTTTTATATTTTCTACTATCTATATGGATGCTTGATGTAAAGTTAAACCAAATAATATCAAAATTAAACGATGAAAATATACTTAATAAGTATGTGTATTTTTCTATCTCTTTTGTAAGATTTTTATTAAAAGATGAAAAATTAAAAAAAGAATTGTGTAAAGATAATGAAGATGAAAAATTAAAAGCATTATATTATTCTACATTATCTCATAATCTTAGAGAGTATATTGATAAACAAAATGAAAGCAAAGAAAACAAAACTCACACTATCAATGAAGAAGTTCATAACATTACAAAAAATATAGAAGAAATTGTGTTAAAAAAAGATTTTGAAATAGATGATAAATTTGCTAAAAAGTATTTAAGTGTAGTAGATGGAATCAAAAACTTTGAAAATATTTTAGAAGGAAGTATGAGGATAGATAATAAATATATAACAAGAACACAAAGTAATTCAGGGAATAAATATTTAAATAATATTGATGTGAATATAGAAATTAGTGAGTTAAAAGAAAAAGCAAAGGGTGGTGGAGATAAAAAATGAGTAAATATTCTAATTTCATAAAACAAAATGAAAGGCAAATTAAAAAAACTTTAAATTTAGAAAATTTAGATGAATATAAAGATAAAGAAGTTGAACTTTTAGAAGAATTTTTTGGTAAATATTTTGAAAATACTAAAGTAGAAGAAGAAATTATAAAATTTTTAGAAAAAAATCAAATAGAAGATATTATTTTATTATTTCCTGAAATTAAATACTTAAATTCTTCAGTATCGGAAATATTAAAAAAAGATATAAAAATTCCTAAGGAAGGAAAAATAGAAAAAAATAAATTTAATGAAACATTAATTCAAGAAATAAAAAATAAAAAAGAAGAATATATAAAAATTTCAAAACTAACAGAAAAGGAATTTGATAAATTATTAGAAAAATTAGAATCAGAAAAAGATCTAAACAAAATAAATGAATTAATAAAAATACCGTTACCAAAGGAAAAAGTTACAAAAGAAGATAATCAAAAAATTTTTAACTCTTCAACTTTAATTTATCAAAATAAAGATTTTATAATAGATATTTTACAAATAAGTAAAGAAGCGTTTGAGAAACAGATAGATGAAATAGATAAAATTACAAATAAAAATGAAAGAAAAACAGAATATGATAATTTTTTATTAAATGCCATAAAGAAAAAAATAGAAGAAATAAAAAATAAAAAAGAAGAATATGCGGAACTTTTAAAAATAACAGAAGAAAAGCTTGAAGAGACATTAAAAAAAATAGAAGAAAATAAAAATATATTAGAATTAAAAGTATTAGAAAGAGAATATTATAAAAATTTAAAAGATTTAAAAGATTTAGTAGAAAAAGAATTACAATATTCCAATAAAGATATTAAAGATAAAATTATTTCAATTTTGATAGAAAAAGAATTAATTAAAGATGAAAATAATTTATATAAAGAAGTAGTTTCTACTTGGAAATCAACTTATTCAAAACAAATTCAAACAATAGAAAAAATAATAGAAGAAACAAAATCATTAAAAGTTGTAAAAGAGATATATAATTATTTTGAAGAAAAAAATATTTATTTAAAAGATTTTAACAAAATCAAAGAATTGTTAATAGAAGCAATTTGGAACACACCAGATTATGACTATGAGATTATAAGTTTTGAAGCATCGATAGAAGATTTTATAGAAGTTATAAAAAGCACAAAAACAGATATAAAAAGAGATATTTTAAAAATAGAAAAAAACAAAGATATTTTTAATGATTTAAATAAACAAATAGATAATATGATTAGATTTTGGTATTCGAGTGTATATAAGTATGAGTCATATTTTGATTTGTATTTAGGGCTTAAAGATATGAGA
>Ga0256843_1003245_pt1 | contig 11399 bp, 7 predicted proteins | sample AlvinellametaG_FD_191572 | JGI IMG/M metagenome (GOLD analysis project Ga0256843, IMG submission 191572) | Pompeii worm associated microbial communities from hydrothermal vent at the East Pacific Rise, Pacific Ocean - Alvinella | ecosystem: Host-associated > Annelida > Integument > Unclassified ... | reverse complement strand
AAAACTTTATCTATATCGAGGAACAGTCTTTCTTTTCAATCCATCAATGCAAGGGGTTTTGCTACCTTTGAAAATGATCGTTTTTTATTGTTGATCGATGGCATGGATAATTCTCCGATATCCTTAAATTTTCCGTTGGGAAATATGATTGGAATCAATGAACTGGATATCGAAAGTGTAGAGATTTTACCCGGTGCTTCATCAGCTTTATACGGTGCGAATGCTTTTAACGGAGTAATGAATATTCGGAGCAAAAATCCTTTTAGACATGCCGGTTTAAGTATTTATACCAAATATGGATTTACACAGCAAACTGCTGCCGGAACCAATCCGCTTTATGATGCCGGTTTCAGATATGCTGCCAAATCCGAAAAAATGGCTTTTAAAATGAATTTTTCTTACCTGTTGGGAACCGATTGGTATGCCCAAGATTATACGGATGTAGATCATTCTCCTTATAATACGGATAAGGGAACACGTGAATTGAACCCCTCATATGACGGTTTAAATATTTATGGAGACGAAATAGCCTATTTGCTCCCATTGAGTGATATGACCGGTGGTGCGGTAGATGATATATATGTGTCCAGAACAGGTTATGAAGAAAAATATTTAACGGATTATAAGGCTAAAAGTATGAAAGGTGATGTAGGTTTTTATTTAAGACCGAAAGGTGCCAAAAGTAATTTGGAAATTATATGGAATTCCAGATTTGGTTCGGGAAAAACCATTTATCAAGGAAGTAATCGTTATGTTTTTGATAATTTTTTGGTTCATCAACATAAATTGGAAGTGCATAATGACAATTTTTTTATCCGGGCTCATTATAAAGCCGAAGATGCGGGTGATTCGTATGATAGCAGATTTACAGGTTGGAATATAAATCGAAAATGGCGAAGTGATAAAGATTGGTTTACAGACTATGCTTACGTTTATGTTCAGTCTTTGATGGCAGGCGCCGATAAACAAACAGCTCATGCAACAGCTCGTGATTTTGCCGATAATAGTGATGTGGATGTGGCAGGAAATCCTAAAACTCCCCGTTTTCAACCCGGCTCAGATGATTTTAATAAAGCTTTTAAGGAAGTTATCAGTGACCCTGATTTTACCAAAGGTGCCCGTTTTGTCGATAAAAGTAATTTTATGCATTTTGAAGGAAATTATAAATTTAATCATTTGATTAAACACGTAAATATTCAAGTAGGCGCTTCCTATCATAGATATAATTTATTATCAGACGGAACCATTTATACCGATTTTGAAACGCTGAATCCTATTTATATAGATGAAACAGCAGCTTATATACAAGTGAGTAAAAAATTTTTTGATAAACATTTAAAAATTTCTAACTCTATACGTTATGATAAACAAAAACTTTTTGAGGGAAATTTTTCTCCCAGAATTTCATTGGTTTATTCAGCAGGAGATTATCACAAACACAATTTCAGATTATCTATGCAAACCGGTTTTAGAAATCCCAGTACGCAAGATTTATATATCGGTTTAAATGCCGGACCTGTTTCGTTGGTGGGAGCTGCACCTGATAATCCCGAACGATACAAAGAATATATCAGTGCCGAAGATCCTGTTACCCACAATACTTATGAGGTGCTGTTAACCGGAACAGATGCTTATAATAATTCATATACCTTGGCTTCTTTTCAAAAATTTCATGCACTATTAAAACAAGGAATTCCTTATATGCAAGCCAAAGAAGCGCTGGAAATTGCTGATATCAATCCTTTGGAACCCGAAAAAGTCAAGTCTTTTGAATTGGGTTACCGGGGCTTAATGGCCAATAAATTAAATGTTGATATTTCCGGATATTACAATATATTCAATAACTTTAAAATAACGGAAAGAGTAGTGGCTATGTCTTCGGAAGTGGGTGATGTTCATGATAATACTGCTGATCAAGCTATTGCCGGTCAAGCTTTAAAATTAATGCAAGTATATAGTACTTTTAAAAGAGAACTGAACTCTTATGGTTTGGATGTAGGTTTGACTTATAAGGTAGGGAAGTATAAAATAGGCTTGGGTTATGATTATGCTTTGATAGATTATGACACAGAACCCAATACCGAGTTTCAAACGCATTTTAATACCCCCAAACATCAGTTTAAATTGAGTTTGGCAAACAAAAATTTATTGAAAAATTTAGGTTTTCATTTGGCCTATAAATATCAAACCGAATTTTTATGGGAGGGACCGTTTGCTACAGGGTTAATCCCCGAACGTCATGTTTTGGATGCACAGATGAATTATTTTTTCAAAAAACAAAAGATTTTATTTAAAATTGGAGGCAGTAATCTGTTGGGAGAATATATGCCGGCTCCCGGAACAGGTATGATCGGCAAGATTTACTATATATCATTGCGTTACGGGAAATAACCCGTGATACTTTTTCATATACTGATGGTTTTCCACACTCAATTTTTATTGGGTGTGGTTTTTTTGTTTTCTGCTTTGTCTTCCTTTTTGTTTTTAGAGGGCTTTGAATTGAATTTGTTCATGGTTCGTTGCAAGCCTTCTTGGGCAAAATTGATTAGAGCATCTGCTATTTTGTCCAATAATTTCGGTAGAGTTTTGATTTGTTCTTCCGTCCATTTACCTAGTACGTAATCCGATTGACCGCCTTTGGGATAGTCTTTGCCTATGCCGAAACGCAAACGCGGATATTGATTGCCACCTATTAATTCCTGTATACTTTTGAGTCCGTTATGTCCGCCGTCACTTCCTTTCGGACGGATACGAAGCGTTCCGAAATCCAGGTTGACATCATCGGTAATTACCATTAAATTGTTTTTATCGATTTTTTCTTTTTCCAACCAATAACGAACAGCTTTTCCACTCAAATTCATATAAGTCGAAGGTTTTAAGATAATAAAACGCTTGCCTCGGTAATTGGCTTTGGCTACATCGCCGTAGCGTTCGGTTTTAAAGGAAGTTTTTAACTTTTCGGCTAAGCGGTCTGCTGCTAAAAAACCGATATTATGACGGGTATATTTGTATTCGGCACCGGGATTTCCCAAGCCAACAATAAGAATTTTTTTCATAGGTACTTCTTGCTGATTTTCTTCTTTTGATATAAAGAATTTTTTGAATATTTTGAGGAAATTAATCATAAATTAAAAAAATTGAGCTATCTTGGCTAGTCTTCTATATGCTCTATAATTATACTGCTCAGCGAAGTTTGTAACTTTGCTAAATCTAGGCTTAATCTTCAATATGTTCCAAAATAATACTTAGCAATTTTTCTCTGTCTTCAGTCCTTATTTTAGACAAATTGATTCTTTTTTCCACTCCGTTTTCGACTATCAGTAATTCATCACCTTGCAGCTCTGCTTTGTCCACCTTGCTGAATTTGATATCGGTGCCGGACAAAGACCTGAATCCCAACCGGATGTTCATGCCCTTTTTATTCAAAATCACCGAATTTTTATAAAGAAATCCGGACATCATAAAAAAGACAAAAGCAATTATTAGTTGTCCCGCGCTTCTAAGATATTTATTAATGTCGGGATTTTCAAAATGTATAATTTCAAAAACGCCGAAAAGTATCATTATAAGTGCCATGAACAATGCCAATAAATAAAACTTGTTATGTCCGATTTTAATGAAATGTATTTTTTCCATTTTTGAAAATTTTATACACCTTCCTTTGTTCAGCGTTTGCAACGCTTTGCTTAGCGAAGTTTGCAACTTCGCTAAATCCTATAATTTATACAATCGGCTTAAACTGTTCCAAGAAACGCATATCGTTTTCGTAGAACATACGGATATCGGGTATTTGATACAACAACATGGCGATGCGTTCAATTCCCATACCAAAGGCAAATCCGGTATATTCTTCGGGGTCTATATCCATATTTTTCAATACGTTGGGATCTACCATTCCGGCGCCCATGATTTCCAACCAACCGGTTCCTTTGGTGATGCGTTTATCGGTTTCGGTTTCCAACCCCCAGTAGATATCCACCTCGGCACTGGGCTCGGTAAAGGGAAAATACGAAGGACGCAAACGGATTTTGCTCTTGCCGAACATCTCCTTGGTAAAATACAAAAGGGTTTGTTTTAAATCGGCAAAGCTCACCCCTTTATCGATATACAAGCCCTCTACTTGGTGAAAAATACAATGCGAACGGGCAGAAATATCCTCGTTTCTGTACACGCGTCCGGGAGAAATGGTTCGTATCGGCGGGCGGTGATTTTCCATATAACGGGTTTGCACCGATGAAGTATGCGTACGTAAGAGCCAATCCGGATTTTGTTGCAAAAAGAAAGTATCCTGCATATCGCGTGCCGGATGATACTCGGGCAAGTTCAAAGCGGTAAAGTTGTGCCAATCGTCTTCAATTTCCGGACCTTCGGATACATTAAACCCGATGCGTTTAAAAATATCGATAATCTGATTTTTTACAATTGATATCGGGTGCCGGCTTCCGATTTCCACCGGATATCCGGGACGGGTTAAGTCTAATCCGCTACCTTGTTCGGCTTCTGCATTTTCAAGTGCTTCTTTGAGTTGATTTACCTTTTCGGTAGCTGCTTGTTTGAGTTGATTGATTTTTTGTCCGAAAGTTTTTTTCTCTTCATTCGGTACATTTTTAAATTCGGCAAACAGTTGATTGAGAATCCCTTTTTTACTCAAAAATTTGATGCGGAATTCATCTATTTCTTTGGCGTCTTTTGAAGTAAAACTTTTTACTTCTTCCAAGTATTTATCTATTTGATTAATCATTTTTGTATAATATTAATTTACGAATATACTTTACACTTTTCACTTTACACTTTTCACCCTTAGTCTTCCGGTTCTTGATTCAGTTCGAGTTTTTCGTGAAAATAATCGACAAAATCCAACATGGTATCAGCCATTTTATCATCATTGGTAGCACGACGGTATACATCAGCCATCGATTTTAAGGTTTGGTAGAAAAACACCCGCATTTCGTATAATTTCATTTCTTTGGTCCACAAATCCATGCGTAAGGTTTCTTTGGTTTGATCGTTCCATACCGAAATCATGATGGCTTCGGCAGGTTCATTGGTTACACCTGCATCGTCAGCCGACCAAGTAATTTGTTCGGGGATACGGTTTTCATCCAAACCTACTTCAAAAATTACTTTACTTTTGTGTTGTATTGCCATTATTTTTTGGGTTTATATTTTGATTTTTTAAAAATTTCTTCTTCCGGTGTTTGTAGAAGTTTTTGCAAAGATACTTTATTTTTTTGCATGTACGAACGAACGATTTGCCAACCCATGTATTGACCGATACGTCCGGGTGTTTGCAGGTCTTCTTCCGAATAGAATTTAGAATAAGGTGCCGTATTTAAAAAGCGCATGTCTAAATTGTTACCATCCTTAAACAAGAGCTTTTTTTCGATAAAATATTCCCATACTTTTTCTTCGTTGTCTTCGGCCCATTTTAATTTATTAGTAGGATAACCTATTTTTAAACTATCGGGTGTTTGCGGTAAAAAAGCGTCCAGCAGATACAACTTTTTACCGGCATTAATCATTTTTGAGATAAAATTGTTGGCTTTTGGCGGTGCAACAACAGCCTCGGCATAGCTCTTCGCTATTTCCACCGGAATTCGTTCAGGAATCAGATTCCTACGAATATACATCGGAATCCCTTTGTATAATTTATTGTTTACTCCCAAAAAATTATCCGGCGTTAAAAATTGTAAACTGTCCAAATATGCTGCCCTGCGCATATAATTCCAATCTGAATACAACGTAATGATATCCGGACTTTTGAAGGAGGGAAAATAATATTTGATGTGTTTATACAAATCATTAACCGGTTCTTTGTATTTGTTCATATCCGGAAAAACACTGTCTACTTGTTTTTTTAATTCCAACAACAAACTGTCTTGCATTTTGTCAATCCAGATGGAATCAGGCGTACGGGGTGGAAAAAGATAGGGATATTTTTGTTTGATTTCGGGTAATTTGTCAGGTGAGTTGCCATAAAAATCTTGATCAAAACGGATAAAATTAACATGTGTGTCTATTTGTGATACATCTATATCTAACGGGTTTTTCTCTTGGCATGAAAAGATGCTTATCGCCATTATCAACATAAAAAATTTAGTTCCGTAATTCTTCATAAATATAAATCTGTATTTTTATGCAAAGATACGATTTTGCCTTTAATCTGAGCACTTATAGTCTTAAACTTTAGAGTAGATGAACTTTGTTTTTACTACTTAGTTATTTTGAATTGCTCTTTTATCTGTTTTTATAACTTGCGGCTTTGTAAAATATTCAACCTGCTATTGTAGAGCTAAAATCGATATATAACTCATCAAAATTGACTATCTTGCAATATTAATTTAACATTTGCGTTTATATAATTCAATCTGTAAATTGACTATGAAGAGATATCTCGTTTTCTTTCTATTGTTATCCCTATCCATGCAAGGCCAACTCAAACATTTTGAGCTGAAATGGAAGGAATTCTCTCCTAAAAATGATGTCCGTTTGCAACCGGATGAAATCATTTTATTTCAATCCGAAAATTATTATTATCAACCCGACAATGCGTATTTTTCAGCAGTTTGGATAGAAAATCAAATGATAGATTCTCAATCTGTTAAGCTTGTAAATTTGCAATATGAGCCGGTTCCTTCAAGTTTGATTAGCCGGATGAATTTTAAGAGACTGCCTTCGGATTTTCAGCCGGAATTGACTTCTTCTTTTGCACGTGATGATATTTTTGCCACTTTGGAAATCAATGCTCTTATTCAAAAGCAAAACCGTTATTATCGTTTAAAATCTTTTGATATAGAATACACTTATGCTTCAAAAGCACGTAGGCTTTCAACCCAAAATATCTATGACAGTAAATGGGCTTCAGGTTCTTGGTATCGTTTTAAAATAAACCAAACCGGTGTGTACAAACTGGATAAGAATTTTTTGAAAAGTTTGGGAATCGATGTCAATAGTCTCGATCCGAGGAAATTAAAAATCATGGGAAACGGAGGAAAAGTCATGCCCTTGCTAAATAATATCCCGTATCCGGAGGACATTGCAGAAGTTGCTATTGAAGTGGTGGGCGAACAAGACGGTAGTTTTGACGACGACGATTATGTGTTGTTTTACGGGGTTTCCGATAAAGAATGGTCGGATGATTATGATTCTAATTTGAATTTTTATACCGATAAAACGTATTATTTTGTCCAAATTGACGATAATGACGGCAAACGTATTCAAACTTACCAACCGCCAACCGGTACACCGGTAGAAGTATTTAATTCTTATTTGTCTCGAAAATTTTATGAAAAAGATGAAATTATTTTTACTTATTTCGGGAGAAAAGCTTTTGAAAATCCAATGAGTGCTACGGATACTCACAAGAGTGTTGAAATTCATTTTAATAATATAATCACTTCTAAACCCTTGCAATTTTCCATAAAAGCCGCTACAGATAGAAGTAATACCTCATTGAATATCCAATTAAATAATCAAAGTTTAGGAAGCATTCATTTTGCTACGATTTCCGCTTACAGTTTGGCAACCGAATCCGAACTCAATGGAAATACCCAAGTAAATACCGGAAACCTGCGTTTCGACTTGAATTTTAATACCAATAATTTTTATGATGCGCATTTGTATTTGGAGTATATCAATGTAAGTGCATATTGTATGTTGAGAGGTTTTGATAAACAATTTTCTTTTTATCACCCTGATGCAGATATAGGTACAGGATTGGCTGCTTATCATTTTACACAAGCGGATAATATTTCTTCGGTTTGGGACATTACCGATGTATACAATCCGTCAGTTTATAATAATACGCAAAATAGTTTTTATTTGAATTTTTTAAAAGAAGAAAAAAAACGTTTTGTAGCTGTCGATTCGCATGATTATTACCTACCCGAAAAAACAGATGACCCGCTTCAAACCCATCAAAATTTACACCGGGATGTTTTCTACTTTACCGGCTCTTTTAAAGATGTGGATTACCTGATTATCACACCGGAATTTTTGCACCATAAAGCTGAACAATTTGCCGAGATGCACCGGGATACCGGATTGAATGTATATGTGGCTGATTTGAAAAAAATCTACCGTGAGTTTGGCAATGACCAACCGGATATCGCCGCCATTAGAAATTTTATTAAATATGTTTATACCCATGCTTCGGCTCCGGACAAACGTTTGCGTTTTGTGATGATGTTTGGCGATGCAGGCAATGATTATAAAAATTTGATTCCGGAATACAAATTGATAAACGGAGAAAATACCAATATTGTTCCCATTTATGAAAGTAAAAATTTTTACGATAAAATTACATCCATAGCTTCCGATGATTTTTTTGTAATGCTTGATCAAAACGAAGGACTTTTAAACGGAAGCGAAAAACCGGATGTAGCCATAGGACGCTTATTGGTGCGAAATGAACAAGATGCCGATGTTTTTTATCAAAAATATACCGGTTATTTGTCTGAAAAATCCAAGCGAAATTGGCGGACATTTGTTACTTTTTGGGCAGACGATGCCGATGCCGGAAAACCGGGAGAAGCAGGTTTTACTACGAATACAGAAGAAATAGCCTTGAAATTGAGACAAGTACATCCCGAATACAATATCAATAAAATTTATCAGGATGCTTACGTACAGGTTAATACCCCCGGAGGTCCCAGGTATCCGGATGCTAAACGTGATTTGTTTAATCAATTTGAAAAAGGAACTTTAATTATGGCTTATATCGGGCATGGTAACGAAGTAGCTTTGAGTCATGAAAGAATGCTTACTTTGGACGATGTTTTGGAGATGCACAATATCGAACGATTACCCTTATTTACCACCATGACTTGTGAATTTGCCCGTTTTGATAATCCGACACGTGAAACAGCTGCTGAATTAATGTTGTGGAATAGTGACGGAGGTGTTTTGGAAATGGTTTCTACTACCAGAGAAATTTGGACCGGTAATGCCGAAAATATGAATACCGATTTTTATAATGCCCTGTTTGGTTTAAGCCCTGCTTTACAAGGAAATATTATTTATAATCCGGCAGAAGCTTTACGGATGGCCAAATCGATGACTACTTCCGGAAACGGAAAATTTAATATCGCTTTTTTGGGCGATCCGGGTTTTGATTTGGGATTTGCCAAACCCAAAATTGTATTGACATCAGTTAATAATCAATCGGCGGATACGCTTAGGGCTTTGAAAAAAATATTGATGAAAGGAGAAATTCAAGATGCTCAAGGTAATCCTGATAATGCATTCAATGGTGTTTTGAATACCATTGTATTCGATAAATTTATTCAAAAAGAAAATTTAGACAACGATCACAATAATTGGCATATTCAGTTTGAACAATTAGGGCCCAAACTTTTCCAAGGACAAGCCGATGTAGTCAACGGAAAATTTGAATTCGAATTTATCGTTCCCAAAGATATCAATCTGTCATACGGACATGGCCGGATTAGTTTTTATGCTTCTAATCAAACCGGTGAAAAAATCGGCTATAACGAGGATATTATTGTAGGCGGAGTGGATGCCAACGCCGAAGATGATCATAAACCTCCGGTGATTAAAGCCTATATGAACGATACGAGTTTTGTTCCGGGAGGCATAACCGATACCAATCCGTATTTACTCTTGGAATTGGAAGACGAACACGGAATTAATACCATAGGAGGAATAGGACATGATATTACGGCTTATATCGATGACAATCAAACCGAAGTATACGTACTCAATGATTTTTATGAAACCGAAAGAAATACTTACAAAAAAGGTAAAGTTCGATATCGTTTATACAATTTGGAACCCGGTTGGCATACGATTACTGTCAAAGCTTGGGATGTTTATAACAATTCGGCAACTACTACACTGAGTTTTCAAGTCATTAAAAATGAAGATATCGTAATTGATAAAGTCTTGAATTATCCCAACCCTTTTACCGATTATACCGAATTTTGGTTTACCCATAATCATCCTTTTGAAAATTTGGATGTTAATATTAAAGTATTCAGTATCAGTGGTAAGCTGGTTTGGCAACATCGCCAAACAGTGATTAGTGATAATTATTTATCCCGGGAAATTACTTGGGACGGACGCGACAATTTCGGACATAAATTAGCCAAAGGTGTTTATGTATATGAAATAAGTGTTAAAACTTCTACCGGTAAAATCGCTAAAAAAATTGAAAAATTAGTCATATTATAAAAAAAATGTAAATTTGTAAACTTTTAATAAATATATAGAGAATGAAGAAATTATTTTTATTAAGTATAGTAACATTAATCCAATTTGCCAATCTGTATGCTCAAACAGATTCCAGAGTAATTACTACGGCAGTTCCCTTTATGTTGGTATCAGGTGATGCACGGGCCTCTGCTATGGGAGATATGGGAGTTGCTACATCGGCAGATGCCTTTTCGCAATATTGGAATCCGGCTAAATATATCCGTATGGATAGCAAAATGGGTTTTGGTTTGAGTTATACCCCTTATTTGAGTGAATTGGTCAACGATATAAAAATTATCAATGCCACATACTATAATAAAATTAATGACAGAAGTGCTTTTGGATTAAGTTTAAAATATTTTGGCTTAGGTGAAATACAATTGACCAATGATATAGGTGATAATGTAGGAACCGTTTCTCCCAATGAATTTTATTTGGATGGTTCTTATGCCTTAAAATTATCCGAAGATTTTTCAATGGGAGTAAGCATGCGATACATCTTATCCGATTTAAAATTAGGAACCGGTAATGAAGATGCTACAGCTGCTTCTACCTTTGCAGTGGATATTTCAGGATATTACGAATCACAACCTATTGATTTTACCGATTTTGACGGACGTGTACGTTTGGGATTCAATATTCAAAATTTAGGGCCCAAAATCAAATATTACAAAAGTGATGAAGGCGATTTTTTGCCTACCAATTTAAAATTAGGAGCAGGTTTTGATTTTATTACCGACGAATACAATACCATTGGGCTTACATTGGAAACCAATAAATTGTTGGTGCCTACACCACCGGTAAGAGATAAAAACGGTAATATTATTGCCGGAAAAGATGATAATGTTAATTGGATGACAGGAATCTTTCAATCATTTGGCGATGCCCCCGGAGGTTTTAGCGAAGAACTCAAAGAATTTCAATGGTCTTTGGGAACCGAATATACCTATTTGGAATCTTTTTCTTTGCGTGCCGGATATTTTCATGAAAGTGAAATCAAAGGTAAAAGAAAATATTTTACGGTAGGTGCCGGAATCAAATATAATTATATGATTATCGATTTATCCTATTTGTTTTCTATGGGAAAATTGCGTTCGCCATTAGACAATACCATGCGTTTTTCATTAACCTTTAATATCGATGATTTTGCCAATTCAGGTGGTTCTGATGAGAATGAATAATAAATT
>Ga0256843_1003244_pt1 | contig 11401 bp, 7 predicted proteins | sample AlvinellametaG_FD_191572 | JGI IMG/M metagenome (GOLD analysis project Ga0256843, IMG submission 191572) | Pompeii worm associated microbial communities from hydrothermal vent at the East Pacific Rise, Pacific Ocean - Alvinella | ecosystem: Host-associated > Annelida > Integument > Unclassified ... | reverse complement strand
TTAAGCCCCTGTGTGTATGACTGATTTTTCCCATAAAATCGAGGGTCTCAATTTTACCGTCCACATGACACCTACACAGATATTGGTCTATTACATTGTGTTTAAGCCCCTGAGCATTAGAGTAACAGAAATCAGGCACAAGTAGTGGTCTAATACTACCGTATAGATATGCGTATAGCTAGTGATAACTGGAAATCAGTACTAGGTATCTCCCTACCTGATACGTCAAGTAGTTTAAAGTTGATCAATTGGCCAGATATGGACTTCATATCAGTCAATCTAGGGTATATAACGTCATCTGATGATGATGTCTGCCATTCACCATAGTTAGCTATCAATGGGAATACAGCTATAGCATATAGGTCTGATCCAATAGTGCTAATGAATGTACTATCAGCTGATACTAGGTTAGATGCTAATATGATGTGCGTAGTAGGCTTAACTCGTAGTGATGACTTACCAGTTACGGAGTTCATGAATGGTGCATGTACTACATCATAGTACTCCATGCCAAGTATCTTAAGCAGACCACCATATGATAGCTTGAACTTGATCGTTGGGTTAGCTACTGTGACTATCTTAGTATTTGAGTCGATACTGACTGTGAAATCAGGATGTATGGTGCGCAATGTGTCCTGTACTATCGATATTAGCTCTGGTTCATCGTAGAACCCTTGTGGGGTATGGGCTATTCTATCATAGTCCCCATTAGTAGTATCCTGTATGAATACCTGTATCATAGTGGTATCATCGTTATAGATGTTCAGATCTAGTGGGCTAACTGGATAGTCAGACTGTAATAGTGAATCAGCACCAGGAAGGCATATATACTCATTACTATCGATTCCAGGGCACTCCTGGAATATAGATGACGTTATATGAACAGATAGTGGTCGTATTGATGGATACTTAGATATGTTTAATGGGGGAGGTAGTGTAATATGCATGTCATAAGTCATGTGCTCACTTATCTGGTCAACATAGAATGGCCATGTAGCGTTCTTAAGGTATCCTGCTAGATTACCATACCTATCGTAGTTAATACGCACTATACCTACATCAGTATCAGGATAGTAGTCATATAGCAGTACGCCATTAGAGTTGATGATAATCGAGTTTAGGAACGTATATGGATCATCAGTAGTAGTTGGTCGTATGGATATAGCATTCATATTCCTGCTATCCAATAGCTCCTTCAATGATACGTTCTCATTATATGATGAGCCATAGTTAGCCTCATTATAGAATGATATCAGTGACTTATAGGCATCAAACAGTACTATATCGTTATTAGGGTTAGTACTAGGCGGTCTAGGGTATATTATGAGTATATTACCGAAATCTCGTGATTCTGACGTATATGTATGCAGTATGTCACGTAGATTATCGAATCGTAGTTCTGATGTGTATGATCGTATATGGAAGTTAGACCTAAGACCTAGCACCTTATTGAACTCACCACCACCCCAATCCCAGTAGAACAGCTTATTGAAGATGTTACGACGTGCTGGTAGATGCATCTCATAAGTAGTGATATTGGAATTCATTCTAGTACATGCTATAAACTGCGGATATACATCTAGATCATGTATCTTAGCCTTAATAGCGTTATATATAGCCTCTCTGAGTGATCTAAAGTAATCGAACTTAACAGTGTAGCCAATAGGTAGTAACCATTGTGTGTACTGAATGATGCCGATATCACTCGGATTAGCGTCTCCTCTCTCATATGTACCTGGTGGGATTGATATTATATAGGTCTTACCGTTATATACTATATTGAACCTAGCTGAGTTATCGTCGAACGTAATAGTATCAGGAAGACCCCCATTGTACACAATAGTTATAGGGGACTTGAAGTACGCTGATAGCATGGTATCTGATGTCATACCAGTTGATCCCTGTAGTGCTGATATGAATTGGTTACTATTAGTTAGGTTGATACGATAGTTACCAGCCACAGTAGTGTTAGATATGATTGGATTGGCCATAGATCGCTCGAACACTATCTGATTAGTAGAATTGAGTTTGGCATTCAGGCTGTCTCCGCCTGTATATAAGCTATTGTTGAGGTTATTAGACATAGTTACTACACTGTTAAGGTACTGTAGGAAGTCAAGATAGTCATCATATATGCGTATAGGAGTAGTGACCCATTTCAGGGTGAAGTCTGATGTCATATATCCAAATACGTTGTTCTGGCGGTTATATAGGTTATAGAATAGGTTCCTGAACGTTATAGACTCGAGAGTCATGGAACTGATTGTGAATCCGGTGGGGAACTTGATATAGAAGTCAGTAGAACGCGATTTAGAGTCGATCGACGACTCCTTATCGTCTGAATTGACGATTAATACCTTCTCACGTAGTAGCTTAGTCATTTCATGAAGCGTTAAAAATCAGAATATCAGTAATAGACACGACTAAAGCTGATTAGACCATATATAATCTGATAATCACCATGTCTAGGCTCACATTCACATTTAGAAGCAGTGTAGAGGATACCATTAACGATTACGACCAGTTCGAGACTATGCTAGGCACTATGAACATAACTGATCATGAACGCACTAATGTGATAACCATGCTATTGGTAAACTGTATACGTCATGTACGTAAGAGGTTCGATAAGTATAAGTTCCCTAATCCTAGTATAACATGGGCAGAGGCATATGATAAGGAGTTCAGATACGTTATCGACTTCACTGGTAGGGTACTACATTGGAACTATAGGTTATTAGCATCTGATTATGCCAATGTACTGTATATGATAGCTGTGACAGAACGTAGGCTGTTCTACACCATAATAACACTACTACCTGATCATACATTGACATATGAGTCATTAACTAAGACTAGGATGCTAATCAATAGCAAGAGCAATGAGACAGTATCAGGTACGCTAATAGGTGCTATAGTAGATACATTTGCCCTATCTACTGATGAAGAGATCATTGAGCTAGTCCGCGTATTCCCAGCAGATCGTAAGCTACCTGGTCTAGATAAGGTAATATATGGGTCAATCACTGGAATATATGCCATAATCAGTAACTATCATATAACTAAGACGATATCATCGATAGACACTGTTATACTGCTACTAGATAGATTTGAGCCATTCAAGTTAAGTGATGATATGAAGTATATGATTAAGCATGATCTACCGGTGGAGCTATATGCTGAGATTCACGAGCATATTAGACGTGATTGACTAGACAGCTAACAATACCATGTCTAAAACACCATGTTTTCTATATGTATGCTAAACCACCTCCAAACAAGTATAATAGCAATGAGCAAGTCACGTAAGTCAATCAAACCAGGTAACTCAGACAAGTCATCGTCCAAATGGCCAGTACCACGTGGATTCACCTATTTCACGATAGTATCACCATCTGATCTATCAATATCTAGCAGCATACCTATATATAGCATATCACTACATAAGACTGATACTCAGGTACTAGATGCCATTAGCTATACTCCTGCTAAGACTAAGGTGATAGTGATTGGCCGTATATACGCTAAGTCACTCGATGAGTATCATATCAAGACCATCAGAGTGATAGACTATAAGCTAGTTAGGGTGATATATGCAGTTATATCAGACGAGCGCATAGATGCTACTATGAAGTCATCAGCTAAGAGTGACCTACTTGATATCATTAATCTAATAGCTACCCATCAGCGTAAGATGAATAGGCTATTCAAGCTGATAGATCGTACTAAGCTCAAGATGGTTAGTAACAGCATAGTTATGGATCCGTTAGAGCTAGATACTATTAAGAAGATAGCCAGTAAGGGTAAGACCACTAGTATTAGTGCATTCCTACGACTAGATCTAGATAAGGCACCTACTAAGTTCGTCCTATCTGATGCTAGTAAGCGGCATATAAGGCCATGGAAGGAGAAGGATTGGGTAGAGCATAAGGATTACCATCGTATCAGGATACGCAATACTAAGATACTAGTAGCTGTAGACAACCTATTCTATGATAAGTCATTCATATATCCAGTAGAGGCACTAATCATGCGTAAGCGCACCCATTCATCATATAAGGGGTTCAAGTTAAGCGTCACAGTGATGGACAGGGTATGATATATCCGTAGCTGCTATCTCAGGGGGCTAAACACTAGTCAGTAAGCCCATATCTGTATAAGTGTCATGTGAACGATCAAATTGAGACCCTCGATTTTATGGGAAAAATCAGTCAGTCTTCCAGGGGCTTAGAACACGCTGGTAAGCCAATATATGACATATCGATTTTTCGGGGCTTCAGAGTTATAGGCCTCTAAACACGCTATAACTCGAAAATTGCAAGACCCTATGGGTAGGTACCCATGGGACTTTATCGATTTCTGATTTCAGAGTTATAGGGCTCTAAACATGCTATAACTCTAACGACTCACTTCACTGTTCAGGGCCATACTGATTGCTAGCATGCGCGTATCAGGCAAGGTGTGATTAGCCATTAGAGCCAGACAGCATTTAGACCACTATAACTCGAAATCACCACTTCGGCTTGACCGCCAGATTAGACTACTACTTGTGCCTGATTTACGTCACTCACTAATATAGGGACTTAAACACTAGTCAGTAAGCCCATATCTATATGACTGTCATGTGTCTGGTCAAATTGGACCCCTCGATTTTATGGGAAAAATCAGTCACTCGTCTAGGGGCTTAAATCACGTCAGAGGGCCAATATATGACATATCGATTTTTCTGGACTTCAGAGTTATAGGGCTCTAAACACGCTATAACTCGAAAATTGCAAAACCCCATGGGTACCTACCCATGGGACTTTATCGATTTCTGATTTCAGAGTTATAGGGCTCTAAACATGCTATAACTCTAACGACTCACTTCACTGTTCAGGGCCATACTGATTGCTAGCACGCTCATATCAGGCAAGATGTGATTAGCCATTAGAGCCAGAGAGCATTTAGACCGTCATAACTCGGAAGCACTAATCAGAATGTGCCAAATCATGGATAATGAGTATGTTAATCGATATATTCAGTGATTAGGCCTACTCATGCTATTGGATGGTATTTTTAGAGATCATACAAACAGTCATACAAGCGACTATATAAGCATATATATCAATGCTAAAGACACGACTTAATATTAAGATACCTATCAGTTATGTAGACGCCTACAACATACAGACGTCTATGACCACTAAATCATTCATTGAGCAGACTATAGCTGATAAATACGAAGGTAAGTACTACCATGGACTACTGATACAATCGTTTGATAAGCAGTCAATACGCACATCAGATATGCATATTAACCTAGACCAGAGCTATATCATCACTGATGTAGACGTGTACTACACAGTAATACATCAGAATACCCCTATGAGTGACTTTGTAGTGGATATCATCACATCAGAGATGACTTCTGCTAAGTACATCACCAATAGCATGGAGATAACTGCGCTAATCACACCTGGTGATCGCCAGCGATGGGCAATGAACAATGGTCAGCACAGTACTAAGTCATCATATGAGTTAGAGCGAGGTAAGGTGATTGATATACTGATACGTGGTATATCTATCGATATGCATAACGTGCAGGATTCTATAGTAGTAGTAGGTGAACCGATCACGATCGACTCTATACTAGATTTCAGGCAGTACTATGTAGATGCTCACCTATCATCATATAACAACAGTAGTAGCATGCATGAAGTGAGATCATCACAGCCTGCTACTATAGATGGTGTTATATATGACTACAGTATGAAGCCATTAGACTTCAACACACTACGTAAGACTATAGAATCAGATGATATAGTGGGGTTCTACATACAACGGTTCAATGCTGATAAGTATAGATACAGGGAACTAGCCAAACACTACATAGAACCACTGATAATAGGTAGATATGATATCAAAGGCCCTACCAAGATGGCTAGAAAGCTAGGTAAGGCCATACATAAGCAGAGTAAGGAGATAGCTCCTGATACGCAGACTATATGGATACTTAATGATCCCAAGCTGGCTGAGGACACATTCATTAATATGGCATACGGTGATATAGTCATATATGATGGGTCTATACGTAGTCTATCTAAGAGGATCAGGAGCATAGACGTATTCAAGCCTATAGGCTCAATGTCATACTTCTGCATCATACATAAGCAGACATCCAATAATGACACGCTTAGGGAACTATCTACTCGTAAGCTGCTATATGAGATCATTAGGCTCGCTAACCTAATACAGATAATCAAGCGTACTCGTATGCCCATACCTAAGGATGTATCCGAGAAATATAGCAAATTCTACCTAGAGTACATTAAATAAAGCCCTCAGCACGTATGTGCCTTTTTTACATGAAAAAAGGGCATTAAATGGGCGTAATAGGCATCATTCACGCATATTGCTATCCATTATGATGGATATCCATGTAATACATGAGTAGAATAGGCCTAGATATAGTAGCTTATTATCCCTGGTCTTCCTAAGCAGCATCATGTCCACTTTAGGGTATCCTATGATTCTATTGATCTGTGACATGGTCATATTAGCCATACTATCGTTTAGAGCCATCATTGCGTTAATTAGGTCCTGTGGCCTTCTAAAGTGCCTTTGTAGATCAAGTCTAATTACTACGCTGATCAGCTCATCTATGTTTAGATATGGCCTCCTATAGCCGAGTGAGTGCTTATACTGTTGTGTTATCATCTTACGTAGTTGAGCAGGGAATGATGAGTCATTATGGATGAACGTATGTGGATATCCTGCATTGGGCTGTATAGAGTATAGTATATTAAGTCCATGCTTGAGCTTAGATACTCTGATTATCTGGGCTCTAACACGCTGCGGTACTCCACGACGTCGTATAACCTCTAGACGATGATTGCCATCTATGCAGTATAAGGGTCCAGATGTCTTAACTCGTATGAATACGAGCTCCAGTACCCCAAAGAACAGATCAGGGTCCTCTGCAGCGTTAACCATCATAGATATGACCACATCGTCATTAATAGGCCTACAGTATTCAGGTCGCTTAAAGCATCCTAATGTGAAGTGGGTAGGCGTTATGACTAACTCACCATGTTTAGCACCATATGGTGTCTTCTCACTGTTAGATAGCGTTATATCACCACTAATGATACTCTTGAACCTATAATAGTCCAACTTGATGGGCTTGAAGTCGAACATGGTGTATAGGATACTCTCGAACTTACGTATGCGCTTATCAGGTACTTCGAATATCTCATCCGACTTACCCATCGTTTCGAAGCCACTACCTAGTAACTCATCAAATAGCTCCTTCTCGCGTATACGATACTGCTTAGCACTACTTATGAATGATAGTGAGTGTATGATCAGATTGGCATTAGATGTCTTATACGTCTTGAACCGTCTGATGAAGTTGTTAGTGAACCCTAGCTTGAACGCATAACGCTTATTCTCATGTAGTAGCTGCACACAGTATAGTCCAGACTTCATTTTATATGCGTATTGAAAGTGATTAGCGGCGTAATGCTCACTATATACGAGATTGGTTTAATACTAGTCATAATAATAGTATTTCTAGCACTAGGTACTATATGGTATAAACGTACCCATTATGACGCTGTTGAGGAATTCGAGAACGTATGGAACAACAGCGTACGAGTAGTACCATTGAATAGCCACAATGATATAGAGGGATTCTCTAACACTATAGCAGTTAAGGCGTCTGATGGGAGCACCTATAACGTAAGCAAGAGTTATAATAACAAGCAACTAGCTGCTGACATACTAGCAGACGTGCATAGACGCAATCTACTGCTAATTAAGCATCTACAGCAATGCTGCCCTAATAAGACAGTCACTAAGAACCTAGTCAAGCGATACTCTAAGCGCGGTCTGTTCGAGATAGACCCTAAAGAGGGGGAGAAAGGAGCTATAGCATACTCTCTGAAGAAGGGTAAGGAGTTTGGCCTATGTGTGCGTAACTCCACTAACCCAGATACATGGTCACCAGCCGATATGAATGCTATTGAGCATGTAGCAATCCACGAATTAGCACATATAGGGTCTACATCATATGGAACCATAGGTAACCCGCATAACAAGGAGTTTAGGGATAACTTCGCATTCCTGTTGCATGAAGCAGACAAGATAGGAGTATATAAGATCACTGACTTCTCTAAGAACCCTACCACCATGTGTGGTAAGGAGATAGTCGATAAGATGTAATTGGTTGCTCATACTCTGAAGTGGCTTAAACACTACGGGCCTACCTTTTTTAGGCAACTTGGGATGACATTTCGAGTTATAGCGGTCTGAGACCTGTCTGGCTCTAATGGCTAATCACACCTTATCTGATATGAGTGTGCTAACAGTCAGAGGACTCATATATGAGTGAGTAACCTGTTAGAGTTATGACGCTCTAAATGCCCTATAACTCTGAAATCAGAAATCGATAAAGTCCCATGGGTAGGTATCCATGGGGTCTTGCAATTTTCGAGTTATAGGCCTCTAAACACGCTATAACTCTGAAAACCCGAAAAATCGATATAACGTATATGACCACTCTGACGTGATTTAAGCCCCTGGGAGAGTGACTGATTTTTCCCATAAAATCGAGGTGTCCAAGTTGACCAGACACATGACACTTACACAAATAGGGGCTTATTGACTAGTTGGTATGCCCCTATGTTAACAGGTGTTAGTGTTGAGTATCATATATTCATACTATAGTCTATTAAATTAGGCGAATCCCTAAAGATGCGCTGTAGTATAGCCAATAAGCAGTACTATAATCTGAGTGATAGACGTATAGTACGCCTATTCTGGTCACTCATTGATGCACTATACCTAGATAGGTATAAGACTGATGCTGTGATAGGCACAGTATTCATACCTAAGAATATACGCCCATATGATCAGCAAGAGCTATATGGGCGACGATCAAGTAAACCTATGTCGAGTCAACCGATCCCTGTTAACCTATTTACATACTACTTCACTGCATATGCTATAGATCAGGCTAAGGATAACACTCCTAACGCTATAAGCCTATCTGAGTTCTGTAAGCGTAGTGATATAGGACTTAAGCGTGTAACTCCTAGTGTGTTCAATAAGTACTATGTAGCTAAGCCTATCAGTAGAACACTAACCAATGTACGATTAACTGACTATCCATGGAACTATAACCTATGGCTAATGGCATACTATATGGCTGGTTATCATAGGCCGGAACCAACTAGATTCACCATATTCTGGCTGTTACTCAAGATGACACTCATTGGCACTAATAATAGGGTGTTTGACCCATGTGCTGGTTGGGGAGACAGATTGCTAGCAGCTATAGGGACTAGACAAGTATCAGAGTATATAGGTATGGATGTCAATAAGAGTCTAATACCAGCATATAAGCACATACGTAAGGCATTCGGGGACTTAGTCAAATCGACTCTCATTATCAGGGATAGTTCAATACCTATACGTGGACAGCTATCTAATACGTTAGGGACGTTCGATGCTGTTATAACGTCACCACCATTCTTCAACGGTGAGTTATACTATACTGCATATACTCCATGGACTACGTTCGATGATTGGGCACGATTCTTTAGAGACATGCTCAGGAATGCCAGAACAGTGTTAAAACCATCTGGTATAGCCATTATAGTCATTAACGATCCTATGACCATATCAACACGTAGCTTCAACATAGCAGGTAGGGCCAATATAAGTAAGCCTATTAGTGCTATAGTGCTTGGTACACGCATTAAGGTAGATATAGTCACTCACAATGGCAATACATACTATCAGGTATCTGGCCATATAGGATATGCATATGAGTGGTTTACACTACGTCAGCATGTCAAGTTCGATTCTAAGGGCAATGATGCTTGGATATTCGACATCAAGTAATATCACTGCTAATATAGCTACTATATTGTGCTATCAGGCTGATACACTTTTTTTAGGGTCATCCACTAAAGGATAACAATGAGTCTTAATCAGTTTAATGATGACGATGAGCGTGCCCTGGGGGTACGTATCAGCGCCCTACACTACATCAAGAACAGTGGTGATGTCGAAACCAGTATCACTGCTGATATGATCAAGCCACTTCCTAGGTATTGCAGCGGTTTTAACAGCGACGAAGTCATAGGCAATAAATGGGTCGATAATGAGCTGGAGAAGCTCAATGCAAGCTTAGAACCACCTGTTGAATCACAGTTAATTACTGAGCCATCTATTGAGCAATCAGTCACCGAATCGCCAATCGACACACCACCAGTCGAACAATCACCAACAGATCAACCACCAGTCGAACAATCACCAACAAATCAGCCACCAGTCGAGCAATCACCGGTTGAACCGCTTATCGAACAGTCAGTAGATAGTGCTGATACAGCCGAAGAGTCAGATAACAGCCCACAGATCAATGGTGGGGCTGCATCAATACAGTGGATCAATCCACTACCTATTAAGTATGTCAAGGATGGCATAGTTAAGATTAAGTCTAGTCACGATGATACATATGGCAAATGGGATAAGGTCATAGGGGATGACTATATGGATCCGCTATCGATGAGTCGTACATTGGACAAGACGTTCAGATTCGCTAATATGGGTGATATCATCGATCATTACCATCGATCAGACGATAACATGCATGGTATAGTAGACCTATTTGCCAATATATTCCTACGCCTAGTGAGATTTGACCGTAATGGTGCTGCTACAGTACCAGATAAGACTACGCATAACGTCATACCATTTAGCTCTATATCGTTGATGATGAAGAGGATGGACCCATCAGGAGAGAATAGCTATCATGACAGCTATATGACAGTTACATGGACTGTACCTGATATGGGCAAAGAGTGGGATCGTAGTAGCATTGAAGACATCGTACGTAAGACTATCAGTGATACTAACCCAGTATCGATCACTGTATCAAATAGGGACGCCCTAGGCATGCTAATCAGACTGAAGAAGTCGAATAAGATACGCAAGTGGGATAATAAGACCCCTATGGACAATATATCGCCAGACAACTACATAATGATACAGGATGCTGACGATATACTATTCGATGAGTCATTCACGTCTTATATAGAGACCGTACGTAGTATACCAGACATATATCAGGTATTTAGGGAGATAGAGCCTTTATGGTTCACCATAACCCCTGTTGACATAAGAGTGCGAGACTTGTATGATAAGCCCATCACTGATGTCATACCTAAGGATACTATAGAATCCCTAACATGGCCAGATCATGTCGCATTGCCTCTATTCATGAAGTACTCGCTAAATAAGAGCATACGTATACCTAGGGCGGGCCTAGACTTGTCTAGCATACTCATACTGTCGCCTGGTGATAAGGTAGTGTATAACGACAAGATGCATCGTCAACTGAACGATATAGTGC
>Ga0256843_1003243_pt1 | contig 11402 bp, 9 predicted proteins | sample AlvinellametaG_FD_191572 | JGI IMG/M metagenome (GOLD analysis project Ga0256843, IMG submission 191572) | Pompeii worm associated microbial communities from hydrothermal vent at the East Pacific Rise, Pacific Ocean - Alvinella | ecosystem: Host-associated > Annelida > Integument > Unclassified ... | reverse complement strand
GTTGAGGAAGTTCATCTATCTTTGTTTTACGGATAAATTTTCCTACCTCTGTAATGCGAGGGTCATCTCCGCTTGTTACACTCGGACCTATCTTATCTGCATCGACCACCATTGAACGGAATTTATAAATATCAAACTCTTTAAACTCCTTTCCAACTCTTTTTTGAGAATAAAAAAGTGGACCTTTTGAGCTAAATTTAATCCACAAAGAGATAACAAGTAAAATCGGGGAAAGCAGAACCAACCCGATAAAAGCAGCGATAAGATCAAAAACTCTTTTAAAATATAATCGATACATTATTTTACGATGTCACTCACTTGTTCTATGACATACTCTATCTCTGTATCGCTCATATCAGGATAGATAGGTAGAGAAAGTGAACGGTCAAATACACTGTTAGCCACAGGATAATCCTCATTTACATAGTTGTAACGCTCTTTATAGTAAGGATGCTTGTGAATAGGGATAAAATGGACACTACACCCTACTCCACGCCCTTTTAGCTCTTCTATCACCTCATCTCTGTTTGCAATTTTGATGACATACAGATGCCAAGATGTTTCTCTGTCATCTTTTACGAAAGGTATTGTAATATTTGGATTCTCTCTAAACGCAGCAGTGTACTTTTGAGCGATATAGTCACGTTTTTGACGTAGTTCGTCCTGCTTTTTCAGCTGAACCATACCAATAGCTGCGTTTATATCGGTCGTGTTATATTTGCATCCATTATCTACTATCTCGTAGTACCAAGCACCTTTTGTGGTGTATCTGTCCCACGCATCACGACTGATACCGTGGAGTCTGTTAATACGCATATTTTTTGCATACTCGGCACTGTTAGTCGTAGCCATACCACCCTCACCCGTCGAGAGTGTTTTTGTAGCATAAAAACTAAAACAGGTCACATCACTATTTGCAAGATTTCCTATCTTTACACCTTTGTAACTACTTGGAATCGCATGTGCAGCATCTTCTATAACCTTTAAATCATGCTTTTTGGCAATAGCATAGATCTCATCCATATCGCAAGGCTGACCAGCAAAATGTACAGGAATGATGGCTTTTGTTTTAGGTGTAATGAGTGCTTCTATCTTAGAGACGTCCATATTATGCGTATCTTCTTCGATATCACACAGCACCGGCACTGCATCAAAGTAGGTCACAACCTCAGCAGTAGCAACAAAAGTATTTGTCGGTACTATCACTTCATCATCACGCTTAAGTCCAACTGCTTTTAAAGCAAGATGCAGTGCAGCGGTCGCACTGTTCACACTGACAGCTTCATCTGAGCCAATGTAGGCTTTGAACTCTTTTTCAAACGCAACTGTTTTTGGACCCATGGTAAGCCAGCCTGAACGCATCGCTTCAGTTGCTGCGTTTATCTCTTCATCTGTAGTATGTGTTTTGTGAAATGGTATCTGCATATCTATCTCTTTAATTTATATATTTTTACAAGTGGATTTAAAATAACTGGTTCAAATAACTCTCTGTCATAGTTTTCAAAGACAAAAAGCTGAATAAAAACGGAATTATACATCTTATCATCTAAGACCAAGATTGTATTGTAGTTTTTCATATATATCATATTGAGTCGTGAGCTATAATCAAGAATCTGATCCTGCTTATGCAATTTTCCTCTTTTATCATACTCAACAACTGAGAAGTGTTTTATCTTCACTTTTTGACGTCCTAGTTCCAACTCTCCTGTATTGTTCAAAAAACTCACACCGTTTCCTAAAAGAAGTTTGTTTCCAACTTGTTTAAAGTTCCTTGATACAAAAAAGAATGGAGCAGCTCCCTTTTTCCCTGTATTTAAATTCAGATTTGAAAAGACAGTAACGGTTGGGAAGATATTTAACATTCTATTAGGCAGGTAAAGATAGATATCGCGTGTCTTTTTAGGAAGTTTGTAATCACTCAGCTCCATCTCATCTAATAAACTATTTACATCTAAAGGTGTCGTTGCATTGTTTTCAAATATATAATCAGCAATAGGATCTTCTTTAAGCTGTTTTTTGACATATTTTTCGACTGACAGACGTGCTAAATTCGCTGCTTGCATTTGAGAATCAGTAGTTAAGATCTGAGATACTATAAAGTTGTCATGACGATGTTTTCCACCATCTATTAAAGTATTTGTATCACTATAGTACCATATTGGATAACCATAATCCCACCATGTAATGGTATAATCTTTGGATGTAGAGATATTTTTTAGCTTATTTAAGACCTTTACCTCTTCTGCATTAAAGACAGTTGGTACTTTGTATGAAATAATATGCATAATATTTGGATACAGAAATAATAATGTGATCATAAATAATAAGCCATTTTTTACTTTATTTTGCAAAGAGAACTGATTCATAATAAAATAGATCAAATATACTAGACCTAGTGACATCGCAGGTATAGCATAAACAGTAAATCTAAGTCCGCCAATATAAGCAAAAAAGCCAATTCCGATCAAAGGAATGAACAGTAGAAACTCTTTTTTCTTATAAGCAAGAAAAACATACCCTATACAAGCTATAACAAAAGAAAAAATTGCTCCCGATATTCGATTGGCAAAGGTATCAAAAGGAATTTTGCCAGCCTCACGAATAGTTTGAAATACCTTATAAAAATGTAGTCTGTTACCAGTATCTTCACCTGTAACAGTATATGTAAAGACCTTATAATAGATCAAACTAAAAACATTGTTAAAGTAAGCAAATAAAAGAATAGTAAATATTGTAAGATAGAGTAAATATTTCTCTTCTTTTATTAAACCCTTAATAAAGACAAAATAAAGAACAAAAAGTGCTGAGAACCTTAAGTACCACTCAATATTTAAACTTCCGATTGCAACAAGGATTATGAAAGGGTATAAACTCTTTTTATCCATCTTACGCTTAATTGTCACCATATATAAAATAAAAGTTATCGCTATTGCATAAATAACTGAAGGGGAAGCATCGTATGCATAAAAATAGGTAGATATAAATAAAGATGCTATGAAAATACTAAACAAGCTCTCTTGCTTTATTCCTTTTATAAGAAAATAGATTATGAACACAGGAAAAGTCAATGCAAACAGATCTGTATCATAATAACCCGTCATCGTTCTGTTGTAGTAACTCCATGTAATTGAGCTCAAAAGTGCTGCTAGAAAACCAAGATATGTTTTGTTGTAAAGCTTCATTATTAATATTATTGGAATCACTATCAAACTTGATATGATTGTTGGTAAATATAAAATGATGGTATCTAAAGAAAATGGAAGAATCTTGGCTAGAAAATAGGTAAAAGATACTAATCCGAACTCTGTTCCTGGTACTCGTAAGTTATTTACCAAAGAGTGATCTATTAGATTTTTTGCGCCACTTGCAAAAAAGTAACCGTCATTTGTGTTTATCATTAATTGAGAATTCCAGTAAAATGGAGCATAATCATGAAATTGATATACCCAAATCAATCTCATCAATAAACTAAAACAATACGCTAAACCTATATATACATAAACATCATATTTTTTAAAGTTCTTTATTTCCATCATTCATTTCTACCTTGATATCTTAATTTTATTGGAATTTTTCTTCATGTGTTTTTTTAGAATCATAAAATCAACAATTCCCATTAAATACCCCAGACCATAAGAGAGATGTATTAAAAAGAAAGTATACATCAAGTATGGAATTAACATGAGATTCTTTTGATTTTTAGCTATCAAAAATGAGACGATCATATTTACAGTAAAATAAAAAACTAAACCTGCACCAAAAATGTAAGATGCACCCGAAACAAATAGAGATAAAAGAGCACCTAATAATAGAAAAAGAACAAAAACAACTGGAACAAATTGTCTTAGCGTTGCCGGTTTCAATAATTTCATATTTACCAAAGGCTTGAAATAACCATACTGATAAAACATTTTAAACATTTTTGAAAATTTATCTCTAGCAAAGTATTTGATTTTTAAACTTGGTATTAAAAATATTTTACCATTGTTTTGAAGTAATCTTGCATTGAGTTCATCATCTTGATTACGTGTCAAGTCTGTATCATATAGTCCTATTTTTTCAAATACTTCTTTTTTATAACATCCAAAAGGGACAGTATCTACTTCATACGGTTCTACTTTATTACTAATTCTATATTGGGCATTTCCTATTCCAAATGGATGAGAACTTGCATAGGCTATTGCCTGCGCTTCTAAAGAACTATTTGCAGGCATAGTATCCCATACACCTCCCACATTATCAGCATCCAGTTTATTGAGATATTTTACAAGTTCTGCAATATAATTTTTGGGATAAATCGAATGAGCATCCAATCGAATAATCGTATTCCCTTTTGCAGCCTCAATACCATAGTTCATCGCATAAGGTACAGTCTGCTGTGGATTATTTATTATATGAATTTGAGAATACTTTTGCATATATTTTTCTAGAATTTCCTGAGTATTGTCATCACTCATTCCATCAACTACAAAAACTTCCAAGTTTTCAAATGGAAAATCACCTTCAATGATAGAATCTAAAGTATTAGCAATATAATTTTCTTCATTTTTACATGGAATAATTATAGAAATAAGTTCATTAGACATTCAAATTTCCTCTATTTATACTACGTAATTCTGCTATGATATTTTCACTAGCCTTCCCTCCACCATAAAGGTCTAAGCCCTTATCACTAAACGCAGTTGTATTGTTAAACGCAGCAAGTATCTTAGTTTTATCTGCGCCTACGAGTGTATTAAAACCATTCTCTACAAGTTCTACCCATTCGGTCTCATCTCTTAGGGTGATACACTGTTTTGCAAAGAAGTATGCCTCTTTTTGTAATCCTCCGCTGTCTGTCATAACAAGTGAGCAGTTATCTATCAGCCATACCATCTCCAGATATCCTACAGGGTCTATGATAGTTAGATTATCTGTATCGATTTGAAGTTCTTTGAGTATCTTCTTTGTTCTTGGGTGCAGAGGCAGGATTATCTGTTTTTCTTTAGCTATTTCATTAAGGGCTGCAAAGATATCTTTTAGTCTTGTTGCATCATCTGTATTTTCAGCTCTGTGGATAGTACAGAGTATGTAGTTCTCTTTAATCTCACATGATGGTTTTTGCGCAAGGTCTTTATAGAACATTGCTCCATCTTGCATAACATCACCTGACTTTACTACTTTTACGTCCAAGTTATCATACCCTTCATTTTTCAGGTTCTGCACTGCTGTATCTGTTGGGCAGAAGAGTATGTTACTTACTCTGTCTGTAAGGATCCTGTTTACCTCTTCTGGCATTTGCATATTAAAGCTTCTAAGCCCTGCTTCGATATGTGCGAGTTTTATATGGAGTTTACTTGCTACTATTGCACCTGCGAGTGTTGAGTTGGTATCACCATAGACCATTACCCAATCAGGTTTTTCTTTTAAACAGACCTCTTCAATTTTTTCTATCATTTGACCTGTCATTGCACCGTGGCTTTTCCCACCTATACCTAAGAAATAATCAGGTTTAGGAATCTTCATCTCATCAAAGAAAATATCACTCATATTTGCATCGTAGTGTTGTCCGGTATGGACTATGACTTCATTTATCTCTTTGTGTTTGGCTATCTCTCTGCTTACGCTTCCTGCTTTTATGAACTGGGGGCGGGCACCTAGGATTGTTACTATTTTCATTTTTCTAACCTGCTAATGTAATTTTTAATACTCTTTGAAAAAATCGCTTTTTTATTTATTATGGTTTTATTTATATTTATCACACTTTGCTCAACTTTTGGTAAAGCCATCCCTTCTGTAAAAAAACTTCCGTTACATTCATCTATGATCCATTCACGATTTGCCGGTAAATTTGATACTATCGGATAGCAGCCATAACGCATTGCTTCAAGTAATGAGACAGAAGTGGCATCTGAAGAAGGAATCGATATATAATACTTTGCTTTACGATAATTCGATTCTTGTTCTTGTGCAGTTATATATCCAATAAAACTAATTCTCGATTGTAAGTTCAAAGATCTAACCATTTGTTGCAGTTCTTCTTTCATCTCACCATCATGTGCGATAACTAATTTATATCTCTTATCTTCTAGTTGGCTAAACCATAAAATAATTTTATCAATATTGTAGTTTCTACTTAACATTCTATTGGAAAATATTAGAAATTCATCCTTTTGAATCTCTTCATCTAAATCAAAACTTTCCAAACCAAAAGCAAATGTATCTATCTTATCATTTGCACTTATCTCAATAATTTTATCGCTCATATAGTAAGAGTCAGAAGTAATCAAATCAGCATTCATCAGGGCAAATTTCGTTATCATTTTTTTGATGATATTTTCAAATGGTGTCACTAATATATCAGTTCCCCATGCTGATTGTATAAGTTTTATATCTGGGTATGCTTTTTTAACAAGCGCAGCCAATACCCCATAACTTGAAATATAATGTGCATTTATATATTTCGGAGCAATCGATTCGACAATCTTTTTTATCTCAAAATATTTCAAAAGTAGTTTGAAGTTACCTCCTGAACCATTGACACTTTCATTAACAACATATATCTGTTCCTCATCCATATAAGCAAGTAATTGCCTGTCATATCCGTTGAGGGTAATCAAGTAAAGATTAAAATATTTACAAAGTTCACTCACCCATTTTAACGTATGCGGACTTTTTCCATCTGCCATGATTATGTACTTATCTTTCATCTACCAACTCATCTATTAATTTTTCTAAACGCAGTGCCTGCTCTTTACGATGATGCTTTAAAATCACATCTTTGTTAAAAGTTCTTTTGCGTTTTTGTGACCACTCTTGATATGCCTCTTCTAAAATAGTTTCTATCTTTTGGATATTTGCATTGTCACAGACATATCCTGCATTTGCTTCATAAATAAGCTCAGCTGCAACATCTTCTTCATCCACTAGTGCGATGATAGGCTTAAGTGTTGCGAGATACTCAAAGAGTTTTCCTGTAAAGATACCTTTGCGCCCGTTTGCAGGATGAACTAATAAAAGTGCGTCACTCTCTCTCATGATTTGTATAGCTTTAGTGTGTTCAACAGACGCTATAACTGAAATTTTACCAACTAATGCTTCTGGAATTTCAAAATGTGTCTTTACTCCTACAAGTTTTACAGCTATCTTTTTACTCTTATCTTTTTCTAGTAAATTATTTAAAGCTTTTAAAAAATTTATAGGATTTCTCTCTCCATAAAAGTTACCTGTATATGTAATAGTAAACGCAGCGTTGTCATTTTCATTCTCTTGAAGCTCAAAATCATATCCGTTTCTTATCTCACGAAATATGATATTACTATTTTGGGATAAAGAAGCAAACTCATCTACCAACGGTTTAGACACGGATGTCACTGCGTTTGCATACTGAAAAATATCTTTTTCAAGTGCTTCATACTTCACTTTAATTTTATGTGCAAGACCTATACCCTGACTCATCTCATCTCGCATATCTGCGATCCATTTTAAATGTGGAAACTCTTTTTTCAACTCAAGAGCAACTCTATGAGGAGCTGCAGGAGCAAATGTCGAAAGTATAATATCTATCTCTTTTTCTTTTATCAATGAAGAAAGTGTAGCTAAAGATTGACTAGTCCACCCTCTATATTCATCCTCAAAAAAATAGTTAACAAATTTATTATAAATTACTTTAGAATAATGAAGCAGTTTATTTGTTCTTTTTTTAAAAAGTAAAGGCTTAAAAAACACATTGTTATCAACACGATGTAGAGTTATGTTTTCATCCTCTTTTTGAACTTCTTGTGCGCTTAAAGTATGCACATACACATTGTATTTCTCTTTGTTAAGATACTTTGCAAATGAATGAATTCTATTACTTGCTATTGATTGAATTGGTGGATAGTATATCGATATTATTAAAATATTTTTTTTCATAATTACTTATCACCATTCTCTGTCAAAATTTTTACAAGATTTCCAAGAACATGATTCTTTGAATACTCTTTTTTTATAAAGTTGATAGCTTGATAGTTTATCTCTAACTTACCCGCTTCAAATTCTTTTTTTGCATCTGCTATATATTCAATAATATCATCACTATTCTCAAAATAATTTACGTATGGAAACTTATAATTATACAATACTCTCTTACCATATCCTAAAGCCTCCAAAATTGAAAATGCTAAACCATCATGCTGTGCATTTCTGATAAAACAAACTGCATTTTGAAATTCTTTGTCCATATCTACCCAACCTAAAAGCTCTATATTTTGTGGAAGTTCTTTTTCATAACTATCTATGCCTGCAATTTTAAATGAGACATCGCTAAACGCAGTAGCAAGAGTGATAAAATCATCCATACCATAAAATTTTTCTTTTCCTTTTGCCATATAAGTTAAAACTGTAAAAGTATCAGGCAATTGATGTTGCACCTCTTTATCATAAATAGCAATAGAAGCAACATCAGCATTTATATCAATTGTCGATAATTCAGATTCTATCCAATCAACTTCACACAGATAATGTGAATTTGCTACCAAATCTTTGTTTATTCTTTTATGTTCAAAATCTTCAATAGCTGTCAAAACATCGCTACCGATAAAGTGTTGAACAATTTTTTTACGAAACTTCAGAGCTAAATTCAATGCACCACCATCATTAACAGAAGCACTAATAGAGTAGACAGTATCAATAAATAATATTGATAAAAGAAACTTAATTTTATCTATATTTTTAGCATTTGTATCATAAAATATATAGCTGTTTTTGGTATCAAATTCATTTAATTGCTTTGCTAATAATTCTCCGAAATAATTATTCCCTATCAGTGCTATTTTCATTTAACTAACTATCCCATTCTTGATAATAATCTTGAAATTTTTTATCTCTTTTTAAATATCGCTTATCCAATTTTCTAGTATCACCAATTATTTGAGCAGGATTTCCTTGAACTATTGCATAATCCGGTAGATTTTGAGTAACCAATGAATTCGCGGACACAATACAGCCTTTTCCTATTGTAATACCTGGTAAAATTACACTCCCTGTAGCAATAAATGTATATTTTCCAATAAAGACTTGTTTTAAAATATATCCATCCTCTATTTTTCCTTTACATTCATTCGTATAATGTTTACCAAATAACCTTATTGCTATATGTGAACTATGTGTAAAAATTGATACATTCGCGCCAATTTGGCAACCTTCTGATATAGTTAATTTGGAGGAACCATCCAGTATAGTATGATGCCATACAAAAACATTTTCACCTATTTCAATATTTTCTTCTTTTATAAATTCGACTGAGCTACTAATTCGAGTCTTTTTTATTAATTTATTATTTTTGTAATAAGATAACATTCTAGGTGAAGTTAAATATTTAAATATTCGTAATTTTATTTTTCTTAACATTTAAATCCTTTTTCAATAAGTTATATAAATAGTATAATATAAAAATATAATACAAACTCATTAGTACAGAGATTAAACATAATACAACTTTTATGTTATATATTTGGCCTAATAAAATACTAATAATAAATAATGAATTACCAATTAAACTAAAATAAAAAAAAGTTTTTTGTTTATCTAAGATTATTGGTAATTGAGATATAGGAGATATTAAAAAATTCATAAAAAGATATGGAATTAATATTTGGCTGTATTCTCCGGCTACTCTCCATTTTTCTCCAAATACAAAAGCAAATAAGTCTGGTGCTATAAAATATAAAAAACTAAAAACTACTAAAGAAATAGCAAATAAAAATAAAACTATTTTTTTTACATAATGGTGTAAATCTTCTCCATTATTATACATTATAGTAAATTTTTGGTATAACACTTGTCCAAGTGCTGAACCAACTATGCCAACTGGTACCTGTAAAACACGCAAAGACAAAGCATAAAATCCTAATACTGAAGCACCAAAGAAAGATGAAATAAGCATAACAGAACCACTTGATTTAAGAATATCACCAAACGCATGCAAAGAATTCACAAGTGGAAAATCCTTATATTTTTTCATCTGCTCTAATATTACTTCTCTCTTGATATCTTGAATATATACTTTATCATTTTTTACAAACTTATCTATAAGTATAAATGCACCAATAATTCTACCTGTCAAGTTTCCAATAATTAGACCACCAAATATATGGAAATAACCCAGTAGTGGTTGAGATGCTCCAATAGTAATACTTTGCGAAATTTGTGAAGATGATATGTTCTTAAAATATTGTTTTCTGTTTGACCAATAATTAAAAATTTGATTTAATCCTGCCGCTAAAACTGAAAAAGGAATCAAGTAAAGAAAATTTCCTATACTCTTAGCATTTAATATACTCAGCAAATCCTCTTTAAACAAAATAATTATCATAAATAACACAATAACAATACTCAACATTATCACTAAAGAGAGTGCAACAATGTTTATAGCCTCTTCATCACTCTTTGGCAATACAATTGCCATCTCATATCGTGCAGTCACAATAATAGACACAAAACCGACAATAGCAATATATAAGGCTAAAATACCGAAATCTTCAGGAGAATATATCCTAGTAAGAATAGGACTTATCGCGATAGGAATAGCCTGTGCAATGGTTGTTCCAGTCATCAGAGTCAAAACATTTCTAGTGAATTTTGATTTTGGTTTGAGTTTATTGAACATTTCTAACTCTCAAAAAAACTGGAAACCTTGGTTTATCATACTTTGTAAATGATTTATATTTAAAAGTGATGGTATCTCCTACTTTAGGTGGATTTTTTCTCTCTTTATCACTAAATCCTGAACCAATATGAAACTTTATACCATTTGGAAGCTCACACTGCAGAGAACCTAATACATCTTTGTATTTTCCTTTACCTTTGTGTAGAGTCACGACCTTACACTCTGCATCAAAAAAGCTTTTTACTTTAAGTGCCTTACTTGTTCTTTTATTTATATACGCTGCGTTTGGATCACGAACGACTACACCTTCCCCGCCCTTTTTCTCAACACTTTTTAAAAATCGTTCTAATTCTTTTTTATTTTTTACGCTTCTTTGAGGAATAATCCTAATATATTTTCCAACATAAGGTTTTACCTTTTCAAGTCTCGCAAATAGCCCACCCGCTGCGTTTGGAACTTCAAAAATATTATGCGTTATCTCTCTCCATTTCTCACTTGGCACTCTGTCTCGTACAATACTTGAAATATTTTCAAAATCCCCTCGTTTACTCCAAAGTTCTCCGTCAATCGCAAAAGGAGGATATCCTTTTGTAAACCACTTTGGAGCATGGATAATTTTACCACATCTACTTATCAGATGTTTCCCATCCCAGTAAGCTCTTATACCATCAAGCTTTTCACTCATCACCCAACCACTTATATTTTGGTCTTTATATGTTTTTAAAAGCAATAGATGTGGTTTACCAGCAAAAAGTATAAAGGGAATAAGTAGTAA
>Ga0256843_1003242_pt1 | contig 11410 bp, 9 predicted proteins | sample AlvinellametaG_FD_191572 | JGI IMG/M metagenome (GOLD analysis project Ga0256843, IMG submission 191572) | Pompeii worm associated microbial communities from hydrothermal vent at the East Pacific Rise, Pacific Ocean - Alvinella | ecosystem: Host-associated > Annelida > Integument > Unclassified ... | reverse complement strand
TTGATGGATTCTAAAAAGCTAAGTGCTAAAAAAAGAGAAGAGTTATACTCCAAGATAGTTCAAAACTCACATTATCATATAGCTGTGTATAGTGCATCAGATATAGACTCTTTGGGGATTTCAAAATGTATAGCAAAGGCACTTGAAGAGATAAAAGCAAACCTGCCTGAGTGTGAGTATCTCTTTGATGGCAACTCTACATTTGGGGTGAGTGATATAACCACTATGGTCAAAGCCGATAGCAAAGTAGCACAAGTGAGTGCTGCTAGTATCTTGGCTAAGGTTACAAGAGATAGGATGCTTATAGAGTATGACAAAATCTACCCTCAGTATGGATTTGCCAAACACAAAGGGTATGCTACCAAAGCCCACTATGAAGCTTTGTGGGAGCATGACAGAAGCCCTATACATCGCAAAAGTTTTTTTATCAAAGGTTTAGATGGGTTATTTTGATATAATACCTTCAAAAAAGCTCTAAAGTAGATATGCAAAAACATAGATATAAAACATCATTTATCATCACTGCTATACTGTATGTAGGCTTAGCTTATGCGATATGGTATGGCTTATCTAACTTTACAAAAAAACCACATCTTATATCTGATGCTAAAACCATAACCATATCTCTATCAGAGTTTAAACCTCAAGTAAAACCAAAAGAGCAAACTCCTCAAGAGATCATAAAAACACCATCAAAGGTAGAACAGCTTCAAGAAGAAGAAAAAACAGAAGAGAAACCAAAAGATACAAAAGAAAAACAACAAAAGCCTATAGAAAAAGAAGAGTTAAAAACCCCTGAGCCTATCAAACCCATAGAGCAAAAACTCACAACTGCCAAAACCAATATAAAAAAATCTATCAAAAAAAAGAGTAAAAGAGCAAAAACTAAACACAAAAAGCATAAAAAGACAAAAAGAGTACTCAAAAGCAAAGCAACAAATCACAAACAACAAGCCAAAGCAAAAGCTACTTTACTATCTCGTATCAGATACAAGATAAACAGAGCCAAAACCTATCCCAAAGCTGCAAGAAGAAGACGCATCCAAGGTAAAGTACATGCTAAGTTTAGAGTTTTAAAAAATGGTCAGGTATCAAATATAAAACTTAATGGCTCATCTATCTTTTATAAAGCCACTAAAAAAGCTATACAAAAAGCATTTCCCATAGATACAAAAGGGGCTTTAAAACTGTTACCTTTGGATGTATCTATAACACTTCGATACAATCTTTCACAAAATTAACACAAAATTAACACTTTTTCGTAAAACTTATCAAAACCGATATAAACAAAGGGGAGTTTTATGTTAAAAAAGAGTTTAGTTTTATCAACTATATGTGCATCTGCTTTACTTCATGCTGAAGTAGGGATACAAGCAATTGATGTCAATGCCACAACAGATACTGAAGTTGTCAAAGACATACACGGAGAGGATGTCAAATCTGCTGACTTGGCTGAAGCACTTTTCAAGCAAACCCCTAGTATATCACTAGTAAGACGCTCAGGGATTGCAAATGATATCATCCTAAGAGGTATGAAAAAAGACAATATCAATATAACAATAGATGGTATGAAACTTTATGGTGCTTGTCCAAACCGTATGGATCCACCCGTTTCTCATGTGCTGACAAACAACATAGACTATATCGAGATAGACCAAGGTCCATTTAGTGTAGAAGATTTTGGGATACTAAGTGCCAATGTAGATATAAGAACCATCACTCCAAGCAAAGATTTCCATGGAGATATCAACTTGGGATTTGGTAGCTGGGGATATCAAAAAGGTGCTGTTACACTAAGTGGAGGAAATGATTTTGTAAAGTTTTTGATCTCTACATCAACAGAAAAAAGTCACCAATACGAAGATGGAAATGGTGATGATTTTTATGAACAAATCCAAAGAGAGATAGATGCAGGTAATGTAAATCCTAAAGTACAATATCAAGACAAATATAAAGATATGGATGCTTACGAGAAAAAAACTCTTCTAGCAAAGCTATTTTTTAACATAGCAGACAATCAAGAGTTAAGAGTGAGCTATACAGCAAACAAAAGTGATAATGTACTATACCCAAGCTCCAAAATGGATGCTTTATATGATGATTCAGATTTATACAATATGGAGTATATAGCAAAAGAGTTGTCTTCTTACTCTAAAGAGTTATACTTCCAACTATATCGTACAAAAGTAGAACATCCAATGTCAACTATGTATAGAAATATGGGTGCAGTAAGTGAAATGACTCACGCTCTTACTACTCAAGTAGATGGTACAAGATTAAAAAACAAATTTGATATCTCAAATCACCATATCACTATGGGAGCTGACTATACTCTAAGAAACTGGGATGGGTACTACTATAAAAATGGCATACCACTAGATCAAGCCTCAGGTGGGAAGTTGCCTTATCACAGCATATATGATGTAGATACTAAAAATACAGGGTTATACTTAAGTGATCACATATCTTTGGATAGTTTTGCTATAGATGCAGCACTTAGATACGACTCTACAGATATAGACTCAGACAACACAAATCAGCAAAGTAACAGTTATGATGAAGTTACAGGTTATCTAAGTGCTACATATCATATAGATGGTGACACCAAGATATATGCTGGATTTGGTAGAGGTTCAAGAGTACCTGATGCCAAAGAACTTTACTGGATAGGTAGTGCCGGAAATGAGGTAGGAACACCAAATCTAAAAAACACTATCAACAATGAGTTTGACTTGGGTACAAATATAGCATTTGAGAGTGGTCATATAAATATCAAAGCATTTTACTCAAAACTAGAAGATTTCATAGCTTACAATGCATCCAAAGGTGGCACAAATGTATATGAAAATGTAGATGCGAAAGTGTACGGGTTTGATATAAAAGGTAGCTATTTTGCAACAGATTCACTATACTTTGACTTTGGTCTTTCATACCAAAAAGGAGAAAAAGATCATCCTCTAAGTGGAGAGAGTGGAACAAATATGCCTGAGATTCCACCTTTGAAGTTCAACTTAGCAGCTAACTATGACTTTGATGATACACTAAATCTAAGAGCAGAGTTTATAGCATCAGATAAGTGGTCGGATTATGATGAAGAAAACGGTGAACAAGAGATAGCAGGGTATGGTGTTATCAACCTAAAAGCTACAAAAACATTTGCAAATAACTTTGAGTTTACTATAGGAGTAGATAACCTGCTAGATAAAGCTTACGCAGTATCAAACACATATAAAGACTTAATCTTACTACCTACAACATCTCCTGATGACAATATCATTTTGATGAATGAACCAGGTAGATATATCTACACAAATCTTAGCTACAAATTCTAATCTGTCAGATAGATAAAGGCTCTCTTTATCTATCTATGATAATATATCCAAAAGGAGTTTATCGTGTCAAAAATATCTCTATTTATCATAGGATTACTACTTATAAGTGGATGTACCTCATCACCAAGTCCCAAACATATAGGCAAAGATTTTAGAAGTGTACCAACAACCAAAGCTCACATATACCAAAAAGGTGAGCATAAAAACAGTTGTGCTATATGTGGGATGAATTTACCAAGATTTTACAAAACAAACCACTTAGCAACTACCAAAGACGGTAGCAAAAAACAGTACTGTTCACTACACTGTGTAGTGTATGACAATGAGTTTAACAAAACAGATCTTATCAATCTTAAGGTTGTAGATACAAAAACACTCAAGTTCATCCCTGCACTCAAAGCATACTATGTTGTAGGCAGTTCAAAACCTGCTACTATGAGCAAAACTAGCAAATACGCCTTTGCTTCCAAAAAAGACGCCATATCTTTTGCTAACAGGTATGGTGGTAAGGTTATGAAGTTTTATGATGCTTATGATGTCGCAACCAAAGACTTCACAAGAAAAAGAAGAAGATAATCAACCCCTTACAAGTATCAGTTCACATAAAATTGATACTTGTATCTTATAATACATAAATCACATTTGGGGGATTTGTATGAAAAAACTATATACAGGCTTTTTATGGCTATCTTTAGTGTATGCCAATGCTCAAACATTGACACTAAACCAAGCTATATCCAAAACTATTTTACACCACCCAAATATCAAAACATTTATGCTCAAAATTCAACAAGCCGAGTATGGACACGATGTAGAGTATAGTGCATACTTGCCACAGATAGATGCTTCAGCTACCTATACACCTACACAAACTTATACATTGCCACAAAATGGTTCATTTCAAACCAAAGATGACAACGGATGGAATGCACAAGTAACACTACATCAAAAGATTTGGGATTTTTCAAAAACATCTGCTCTAGTAGAAGCTAGTTTAAAAGATATCAAGATATCAAAACTATCTCTACAAGAAAGCAAAGCACTTTTGGCATATAAAGTCAAATCACTTTATGAACTTTTGGTAGTTCAACAAGAGGCTATAAAAGTAAGAAAAAAAGACTTAAAAGCCAAAAAGGCATTTTATAAACAAGCTTTAGCACTAGTAAAACAAGGTCTAAAAACTCATGCTGATGCATCAAGATTTCAATCATCTGTATATAATGCCCAAGATGCACTAGCACAAGCTGAAGCCTCTTTTCAAAAAGCAAAAATATCACTATCGCTTTATATGGGTGTTACACTAGATGATAATCTAAAACTACAAAAAAGTGTACTCAAAAAACACAAAAGATTAAATAAACACAAAGAAGAGATAGCTGTTATAACACACAACCATCAACTAAAAATGGACTCTTTATCTATCCAAAAACAGAAACTTCTTCATAAAAGCATCCAAGCAACACAGTTTGGCTCTATAGACTTAGTAGCATCTCATGCCAAGATAGATACACTAAGTGAGTATAACAGTGACTATGTAGGCATCAACTACAATGTACCTCTATATACAGGTGGCAGACAATCTGCACAGATACAACAAGCCAAGATAGGCTATCAGATAGCCCAAGAGCAAAAAGACTCAGATACTATAGCTCTAAAAGAAGAGCTTTTTGGTATATTTGTAGATATCAGACGATACGGCAAAACTATCCAAGCAAAAAAAGCACAGATACTATCAGCTAGAAAAAATCTCAAACTCATATCTGCTAGATACAAAGAGGGTTTGGCTACATATATAGAAGTTTTAGACTCAACCACTCAACTACTTAGTGCAAAACTAGGTTTACTAGAAGCTTACTACTCAAGAAGTTTGGCATTTGACAGGGTTGAGTACCTCAAAGGAAAGATAAAATGAAAACTATATCAAAATATATAACCATAGCTTTAGTTATAGGTTTGTTAGGATTTGTATTTTACAAAAAAGTATATATACCAAAAAGCACTTATCAAACAACCAAAAGTACCAAAGGTAATCTTAGTGTAGAGGTATTTGGTATAGGTAATGTTGATGCTTTACACATCTATCCTATCAGCTCACAAACAGGTGGCAAGATACTATCTATCAATACAGACGAAGGCAAATGGGTCAAAAAAGGTGATTTGTTAGTTACTATAGACAGTATAGACATACCTCAACTACTCCAAGAAGCAAAGATAGGTGTACAAAAAGCTTCATCAGAAGCCAATGCTACAAAACAAGAACTAAAAAGCTTGTATGCTCAACAGAAATTAGCACTTATAACATACCAAAGATACGCTAAGCTAAAACAGCACTCTTTTGTCTCAAAAGCCGAATATGACAAAGCAAAAGCTGATTTGGGTGTTATCAATGCACAGATAGAAGCTACAAAAGCCCATCTAAGCTCTGCTCTTATGGAGATACAAAGATCACAAAAAGCTACAAAAGCACTAGAAGAGAAACTCTCAAGATATGCTATCTATGCTCCTGTTGATGGATTTGTGATATCAAGAGATGCAGAGGTAGAACAAAGTGTATTGCCATCACAAAGCATACTCAAAATCGTAGATCCAAAAAGTGTATGGATCAAAACATATATAGATGAGAAAATCAGTGGCAATGTAAAAGTAGGACAAAAAGCCTCTATCAAGTTAAGATCTCAGTATGAAAAGGTATTTGGTGGAAAAGTTGTTCGTATCGTACCTCAAAGCGATCCTGTCACAAAAGAGAGAGAGGTTGATGTCAAGTTTGACAAGCTTCCTATACCATTTTTTATAAACGAACAAGCAGAAGTAAGCATAAACTCCAAAACATATAAAGATGTAGTCAAGATACCATCAAATGCATTGAGCTTTTATGATGGCAAAAGTGGTGTATGGGTAGCAAAAGGTTCAAAAGCCCATTTTGTTCCACTAGAGATTATCGCTAGAGGAGCTAAAGAAGTAGCTGTAAAAGGGATAGATGCTGATACAACTATCCTCATAGAAACAGCTAAAAACAAACCTCTAAAAGAGGGAGCGAGTATATACAAATGATAAATCTAGCATCAAAAGATATCAAACATACTCTTGGTAAGTTTATCATTACAGCTATGGGTGTAGGTATGTTACTAGGTATCGTACTTATCATGATAGGTGTATATAGAGGTATGATAGTTGATGCAGAAGTGCTATTAGATGATTTGAGTGTAGATTTGTGGGTAGTACAAGAAGATACATTAGGTCCTTTTGCCGAATCATCAAGAATACACCAAGATATGGAAGATGCTGTTCATGTCATAGATGGTATAGACAAAAGTGCTAGTTTGACATTTCAAAACTTACAACTTCATAATGCTACAAAAGCCATCAGAGTTATGGCAGTAGGATTTGATCCTTATGGTAGTATAACCCCTATCAATCCACAAAGGATTGTACAAGGTCACAAACTCACTCGAAACCACTACCAGATAGTAGTATCTGACAATATCGGCTTCAAACTTCACCAAAAGATACCAATAGGCAGAAACATATATACAGTAGTAGGTATCACTCACGGAACTGTATCATCAGGTGGAGATCCTTTGGTGTATATAAGCCTCAAAGATGCCCAAGAGTTACAGTTTTCATACTCAAACAACCGTATCCGTTCAGACAGACAAAGGGGGATAAAAGATACTACTACCAATATGCCTATGGTAAACAGTGTCATAGCTACTGTCAAACCGGGATATGATATCAACCAAGTAGCCAACAATATCAGACATTCACTGCACAAAAGTGTTTATACAAAAGATGAACAACAAGAGATACTGACAAAAAACCTTATAGAAAGAGCCTCTAAACAGATAGGTTTATTTACTGCTATCTTGGTTGTAGTATCAACTATCATCATCGCTCTTATCATATATACTATGACACTAGAGAAGATGAAAGAGATAGCTATCATGAAACTTATAGGTCTTCCAAACAGTATGATAATGAAAATGATAGTACAAGAGACTCTTTTGCTTGGATTTTTAGCTTTTATATTTGGTAATCTCTTCTCCCATGCCATATATAGCAAGTTCCCAAAGAGAGTTGTACTAGAGATACCTGATGCTTGGACACTCTTTATAGTCATCATCCTAGCCTCTATCCTAGCTTCATTAGTAGCTATCAAAAAAGTTATACACGCAGACCCTGCTTCTGCCATAGGAGGATAAGAGATGTCAAACCAAGCCATAAAAGTAGAATCTTTGGTAAAAAGATTTGGTTCAGGAGAGAACTTAGTAAGAGTTATAGAAGGAGCTAACTTCCAAGTAAACAAAGGTGAGCTTGTAGCCCTCATAGCACCAAGTGGTGCTGGTAAAACCACACTGCTTATGATGATAGGATGTGTCGAAGAGCCTACTAGTGGTAAGATATGGCTAGGAGATGAGCTGGTATATGATAACAAATGGCTTACAAAAGAGCAAAGAAAAATCAGAAGAGAAAAGATAGGATTTATATTTCAAGCACACTATCTTATACCATTTTTAAATGTCATAGAAAATATCACTCTAGTACCACAAACCAACAAAGTACCTACCAAAGAAGCCAATGCTTTTGCTATGGAGCTTTTAGAATATTTTGATATAGCAGACAAAGCTCACAGTATGCCATCAGAACTTTCAGGTGGACAAAACCAAAGAGTTGCCATAGCTAGAGCTTTGGCAAACAAACCACAGATAATCTTGGCAGATGAACCAACAGCAGCACTAGATACAGACAGATCTGTTAGTGTAGTAAAAATGCTAAAAAAAATCGCACTAGATCAGGATGTAGCTATCATCATGGTAACTCATGATGAAGCTATGCTACCATTTTGTGACAGGATACTAAAGATAGAAAACAAAAAAGTAGTATCACATGATGTACCAAAGGATAACCCTTTAGCAGAGCATATCGTATGATATGTTAGCTAAGTTGTTTCTCTAAAACAGCTGCAAACTTATCTATATCAAATGGTTTAAGTACAAAATCATCTGCACCCATTTTAAGCAACTCATCCTCATCCAAACCATCAACAGATATGATAATGATAGGTATATGATTGTATTTGCTTTGTTGTCTTATAGTTGCTAAAACATCTCTTCCTTCCATTTTTGGCATATGAAGATCTAACAAAATCACATCTATAGCGTGTTCTCCTGATTCCAATATCTCTATAGCTTCTTTCCCATCATCAGTAGAGATTATCTCTACATCAGCAATTTTTTTTAGCAATGCACTAAGCAAATGTACATTAAAACTATCATCTTCTACTATAAGTACATTAATTCTACCCAAATTTCTTAAATCCATTATATCTCTCCAACTTTTAATTAAATTCTAAATATATTATATAGAATTTAGATTAATTTAGATTAAATAAATTTTATCTATGAGAATATTTTTGATATACTTAGATAAAAAAGATAGTTATGAAGATACTAAAAAACCTATTGTATAAAAAATATAATCATTTGCTCATACTTGATACACCAAACGGACTGCACCTTAGACCTGTAGCTAAGTTTGTATCTATAGCCAAAGAGTATGAGTGTGATATACACTTGGAGTTTGACGGTAAGATAAAAGATGCTAAAAATATCAACTCCATACTAGAGCTAGAAGCATCTTATAAAGACAAACTTACACTTCATACCCAAGGTAAAAATGCCAAAAATGCACTAGATGAGTTAAGTAAAGCTTTTGAAAAGATCATCAAAGAGGATGCCAAAAAGGCAGTAGATAACACCCCATCAAAAACTACTCAAACAGTATACACAACCAAAAGTATAAGCCTCACACCCATATATCAAGGTATCACTATAGCACCTGTTTTTAATCTCAAAGTAACTACCCAACAAAACAACACAAACCTATCCATACAAGAAGCCATAGCACTATCTATAAAAGAGTTAGAGACAAAAGATGAAGATATATTTGAAGCACAAAAAGAGCTTTTAAACTCCATAGACCAAGAGATAGACACACTCCAAAAACTCCAAGAGTATATAGATACACAGATAGCAAAACTACCTATAAACCTCAAATCAAAAGCGATAGATTATCAAGATATACAAAACTCCATACTCTCACATATGGGCATAACCCAAAATCTTATCTTACCATCACACCCATCTATACTAGTTTGTGAAGATCTGCTTCCTAGTCAAATCAAAGAGATCACTTCTAGCCCAAATGTAGCTGGTGTTATCTTACAAAAGGCATCACTCTCATCACACAGTGCTATACTGCTTAGAAGTTATGGTATAGTATCAGCTATATATGACAAGCCATTACAAGATGAGACTTTGGTTATACTAGATACTCTATCTCACACACTTGTAGTAAACCCATCCCAAGATGATATAAACACAGCCAACAGTTCACTAAAGAGTTTACAAAACAGACAACAACAAGCTTTACAAGATAGAAACAATCAAGCTATCACAAAACAGGGCAAACGCATCACTGTACTAGCCAATATATCTGATCACAACTCGGCCTTGCAAGCCAAAGAGATGGGAGCTGAAGGGGTTGGACTGCTTAGAAGTGAGTTTATGTTTACTTCACATCTACCATCACTACAAGAGCAAGTTGACATATATACAAAGATATTTACACTTTTTGACAATATCACAGTAAGAACACTTGATGTTGGAGGAGATAAAAACCTACCTTATATAGATATACCAAAAGAAGAAAATCCATTTTTGGGTATCAGAGGTATCAGGCTTTTAGATGTAGTACCACAGCTTATATCTACACAACTTTTAGCTATATACAAAGCATCAAACAACAAACCGATAAAGATAATGTTTCCTATGGTATCTACAACCGATGAGTTTATCAAAGCCAAAGAGTTTGCCCTGCAAGTTGCCAAAGATAACAATATAGATATATCACACATACTCTTTGGTATGATGATAGAGACCCCTTTGGTGGTTTTCAACCTTGATAAGTTTGATAAGCTAGTGGATTTTTACTCCATAGGTAGCAACGATTTGGCTCAGTATAGCTTCGCTATCCAAAGAGGACATCCATCGCTGGTGTGTGATGAGACAAACCCTGAGTTTTTAAATCTCATATCTTATATCATCAAACACGCAAACAAACCACTAAGTATCTGTGGAGAGATGGCTTCAAATCCAAAAGTTTTAAAACAACTTATATCAATGGGGTGTGATACTATCAGCCTATCCCCTTCTACCATACCAACAATCAAAGAGGAGATAAGAGATGTTTGATTTGCTTCAAAAGATAGGTAAAGCACTTATGACACCTATAGCTGTACTTCCTGTAGCAGCTTTACTTTTACGACTGGGCTTTGGAGATATTTTTGATGGAGAGATAGCCTTGGTTGCCAAAAGTGCTGGAGAGGCTATATTTGGCAATCTTGATATGCTCTTTGGTGTAGGTATAGCTTACGGTTTGGCAAAAAACAGTGATGGAGTTGCAGCACTTAGTGGAGCTTTGAGTGTGATAGTCATCAAAGCTGTATATCTGGCTATAGATAAAGATCTAAACCTTGGTATATTTGTAGGGATTATCGCTGGAGTTATCGCTGGTAGTCTTTATAACCGTTTTCATACTATCAGATTGCCTGATTATTTGGGATTTTTCTCAGGTAAGAGGTTTGTAGCTATCGTAGTAGCTTTTGCCTCTATAGTTGCTGGAGTATTTTTGGGGTATTTTTGGCACTATGCCCAAGATGGGATAGATAGCTTTTCTAACTTCATCACCAATCTAGGAGAGATAGGTACTTTTATATATGGTACACTAAACCGTCTGCTTATACCTTTGGGACTTCATCACATACTCAACTCTGTATTTTGGTTCCAACTAGGAGATTATCACTATCTCAAAGATGGTGTAGATATGGTTGCCAATGGGGATTTGCATAGATTTTTTGCAGGAGATAAGAGTGCTGGTGTGTATATGGCAGGATTTTATGTAGTGATGATGTTTGGACTTCCCTCTTTGGCTTTGGCTATATACTTCACTACACCAAAAGAGTATCGCAAAAAAGCTGGTGCATTGCTACTAGGTGTGGCTTTTACTTCATTTCTCACAGG
>Ga0256843_1003240_pt1 | contig 11413 bp, 8 predicted proteins | sample AlvinellametaG_FD_191572 | JGI IMG/M metagenome (GOLD analysis project Ga0256843, IMG submission 191572) | Pompeii worm associated microbial communities from hydrothermal vent at the East Pacific Rise, Pacific Ocean - Alvinella | ecosystem: Host-associated > Annelida > Integument > Unclassified ... | reverse complement strand
TGGTGTTTTGCTTGCCGTTTTTATGGGTGGCATTAAAAAAGAACGATTGCTGTCACTTAGCGATAATGAAATAAAAGAACTGATTGCCAAAGAGTTAAGCGAATTGTTCAAACTTAAATCATTCGAACCTGATTTGTTTGAAATTACTCGCTACCAAAAAGCCATTGCACAATACGGCATCGATAGCAAAGAACGTTTTGAAGCAATTAAAAATATAGAAAAGGAACATAAGAATCTGTTTTTAGCAGGAAGTATTTCAGGCGGTATTGGTATTCCGGATAGAATAAAACAGGGGGTGGAAATGGCTAAGTCAATTACGTCCCGATAGCTATCGGGATACAAATTATGAATTACGAATTTTTAATGTTGAATAAAAAAGATAAACGCTTGTCATTCAGAACGAAGCTTGCGAAGTGAATAAATAAATTCTAATTATTTTAACCCAGTAGGGGTACAATTTTTTGTAGCAAAATCAATGGGAATAAATAATCGTTTTGGCGCGTATTTTTGCTTTTTTGCAAAAATCGTGACAAAATGATATCGATAATAAATTTAAAAAAACACCAATTAAGAATTAGCCATAAATAAATGAAAAAAGCCATTATATTGACCAACATGGGCGGTGCACGAAGCGAAAAAGAGCTCAAATTATTCTTAAAAAATATGTTTTCGGATAAACGTATTATTCCGGGTATATTACGGTATTTGTTAGCCCCAATTCTTTCGACCCTCAGATACAAAAAAGTTTGGCAAGAGTATTTACTCATTGGTGGTAGTCCTATTTATGATATTACCGAAAAGTTGGTCGCTAAATTAAACGGTTTGCGTGACGAAACCGTTATTTTATCCATGCGATATACCCCTCCATTTTTAAATGAAGTCATTCATCAATTTGATGAAGTGACGCTTCTACCATTGTATCCCCACTACTCTACCACCACCGTTGAAAGCAGTTTAGATGAGTTAAAAAACTCCCGTTTTAAAGGAAAAGTCCGCGTGATTAAACCTTTTTACAAAGAAGATGCCTACAATCGAATAATTGTTGACAATATTCGCAAAAGTATTGACACGCCTAGTGATTGGCACGTCATTTTTTCGGCACACGGCTTACCTCAAAAAGTAATTGACAAAGGTGATGTATATCAAAGTCAAATTGAAAAACATGTGGCTGTTTTACAAAAATATTTAACTGATTTTCAATCTGTTGACCTAGCCTACCAATCACGTGTCGGACCTGTCAAGTGGATTGAGCCATACTTAGATGAAAGTTTAAAAAAGTACAAAAATAAAAAGGTGCTAATTTACCCTTTGTCATTTGTTATTGATAATTCGGAAACCCTGTTAGAATTAAATATAGGCTACCGTAAAATGGCAGAAAAAATTGGCATTACAGACTACAAAGTAATTGCCTGCCCCAATGACGACAATGCTTTTATTGAATTTTTGAACGGGTTATTATAACCTGGATTTTAAACAAATATATTTTCTTGACACGAACTATCTGCCTTTGCTATGAAGGTGATATTGTCATTAGTTAATATGATGATTATTTAGGGCTTGCTATTTTAAAGCTGTTCCATTACTTCTTTTGGTATCAGCATTTCCATAAGGTCATTCTGAGAAATTTTTTCAAGAAAAAACCAAGATGTACCGTAAGAAGTATCGAATATGGCATATAATGACTTGCTCATTTTAATAAAAACTTTATTGTTCGCCTCATCTTTTGAAACATTTTCTTCGCCATATACTTGCTGATAACTTGGATAGACTGTCGCTAGATCATATTCCTTACCGTGTGTTAAAACCATTGTGTATGAATACTTTACCAAAGCATACTTAACTCCATTTAGTTCTATTAGTTTTGATATGCTTTTAAGTTCGCTGTCTTTAATACTTATTTGCAAACCCGGATTAGAAAACGACTCCTTAATAACTTGTTGTAATTTTTCTTTGGGTACAAATTCAAACATTTTAGGATAAACATAATCTAAGGTTTTTTCCCATTGTCCGTTTTGTAAAACAAGGTCGTAAATTTTAAATTGTTTTTTGATCTCTTCTTTATGATCTTGTGCAAATATGTTTGTTGTAAATACAATGAGTATAGAAAATATAATGGCTTTGGTATTCATGTATATATTTTATTAATTTTAATGTCAGAAAATAATTTGGATAAATAGTTGCTGCAAATATATAATTTTTTTCGGCTATATTCATATTCTTTTAGCAATTTGAGTTAAGGGTTAATTACCCAATCAAATTCCAAAAACCACTTTCTTTCATCTGTTTTTGCAAGAAGAATTTAATAGTTTGATGCTCCGGTTTTAACAGATTAAAATCGTCTTTTAACACTTGATAGGCATATTGTCTGGCTGTTGCCAATAAACCGGAATCTCTAACGATATCGGCAATTCTAAATCGCATAATGCCACTTTGTTGTGTACCTAAAATATTGCCGGGACCACGTAGTTTTAAATCCACTTCGGCAATTATAAAACCGTCGTTGGTACTTGTCATCGTTTCGATTCTGGTGCGCGAGTCTTGCGATAATTTGTAGTCAGTCATCAAAATACAGTAGGACTGTTCTGCGCCACGCCCCACGCGTCCACGTAATTGATGTAGTTGTGATAAGCCAAAACGTTCGGCACTCTCTATCAGCATAATGCTTGCATTGGGCACATCAACGCCCACCTCGATAACCGTTGTAGCAACCAATAATTGTGTCTCATTATTCTTGAATTTCATCATTTCGGCATCTTTTTCATCTTGTTTCATTCTGCCGTGTACCATGCCGATTTTGAAGGAGGTATTCTTGAAAAAAGCTTCAATTTTGGCATAATTATCAGTTAAATTCTGATAATCAAGCATTTCGCTTTCTTCAATTAACGGGTAAACGACATAAGCTTGCCGTCCTTTGATCAATTCTCCTTTGATAAACTCAAAAATACTTAGTTTGTCTTTGGTATAGCGATGAATGGTTTTGATGGCTTTTCGTCCCGGTGGCAGTTCGTCAATGATTGAAATATCCAAATCGCCATAGTGTGTAAGGGCAAGCGTACGCGGAATAGGTGTGGCGGTCATGACTAAAATATGAGGTGGAATGGTGTTTTTGCGCCACATTTTAGCACGTTGCGCTACACCAAAACGATGTTGTTCGTCGATAATGGCAATGCCTAAATTATCAAATTTAACCTTGTCTTCGAGTACAGCATGTGTGCCAATTAGGATTTGTAGTTCGCCTGATTCAAGCGCTTCGTGTAGTACTCTTCTGTCTTTGGTTTTGGTCGAACCGGTAAGTAGCGCTACCGAAATACCAAGAGGTTCTGCCATTTTTTTGATATTTTCATAATGCTGTTGTGCCAATATTTCCGTTGGGGCAATCAACGATGCTTGATAATTATTATCCAAAGCAATAAGCATGCTCATAAATGCGACCATAGTTTTGCCACTGCCAACATCGCCTTGTAGCAAACGATTCATTTGCACGCCAACGTGCATATCTCTTCGTATTTCTTTAATCACCCGTTTTTGTGCATTGGTTAGTTCAAAAGGCAATACTTCTTTGTAAAATTGATTGAAATAATGACCTACTTTATCAAAAATATGCCCTTTTATTTTCTTTTTACGATGCAAATTTTTGAGTAATAATTGCATTTGCAGATAAAAAAGCTCTTCAAATTTTAGACGCATCTGCGCTTTTTGCAAAATATCCAAGTTTTGAGGGAAATGGATATTGAATAATGCCTGATTTTTATCGAGCAATTTTAAATCTGCTATTACTTTTGGTGGTAATGTCTCTTTAAATTTGAGTCCTACTTCTTCAAAAAGTCCTGCCATTACTTTGAGCCAAACGCGATGACTAAATCCTTTTTTTGTTAGCAATTCCGTAGAAGGATAAACGGGTTGTAATTTTAAAAAATCTTTCTTTTTACGCTCTTCTAAGGTTTCAATTTCGGGGTGTGCAATATTGAATTTCCGATTAAACAGCGTCGGTTTTCCGTAAACAACAAAAGTTTTATTTGGTGATAAATGCGGGCGGACATATTGGTAATTTCTGAACCAAACCAGTTCAATTTCACCGGTTTCGTCATAAAAAATGGCTGTTAAACGTTTTTTTCGACCAACTCCTGTTTCGGTGATATTCCTAAGTTTGCCAACGAGTTGTATGTCAGCATTGGCACTACGAATTTCATTGATTTTATAGTATTTACTTCGGTCTATATATCGAAAAGGAAAATGATTCAACAAATCCTCATACGTAAATATACCCAACTCTTTTTGCAAGAGCTCGGCACGCTTGGCGCCAATGCCGGGTAAGTATTTAATGGATTGATGTAACATTTATGATTAAGCTTTTGACAAAGATACATATTTTTTTGTGCTTGATTTTTGAGTCTGATTAAATTTATTTTTACTCATGCTGGGATTTTGAGCCTGATTTTTCTGATTTATACTGTTTCTTACTCAAGTTGTTTTTAGAGCTCGATTCTGCTGATTTAAACTGATACTATTCTGTTTTGTATCTTTGTCTAAAAAATATTTATGGATGAATTTTATGAAAATAGTGAGCTCTCAGCACTTATAATAAAAGCATTTTACAATGTTTATAATCAACTGGGGTATGGTTTTTTGGAAAAAGTATATGAAAATGCGATGCTTATTGAATTGAAAAAGCTAGACTTAGAAGTAAAGAATCAACATAAAATAGAAGTGTATTATGATAATATGCTTGTTGGCGATTATATTGCAGATATTATTGTAAATGATTCAGTTATCGTGGAACTGAAATCAATTAAACAATTGGCAAAAATACACGAAGTGCAATTAGTTAATTATTTAAAAGCAACAGGAATTAATGTAGGGCTTGCTGATTTTTATCATAGCTCAAATTTGTAAGCTAACAGCATTTATGTTTTGTTTTTCGATTTTGTGTTCAAAAATGGCACAAAAAATTCTTTTTGTGTGATTAGATAATGCGAATTTAATGCTTTGATATATTCTTTCAAAAAAGGCACAAAAAATAGCATATTTTTCTGCTATTTTCATAAGTTTAACCAGATTCATCACAAAGAATATGGCACTTATCCAACTCTCTGATGTATCTTTTCTCTTTGCCGGGATATTATTAAGCCCGTAAGCGTTCTTTGCTTGTCCAAATTTTCCCTCTATCAAGTTTCTTTGGTTTCTTTCTTTTTTTTGTTTTCGCCTTTGGTAGGCATTTAGTTTTTCTTTTTTGGGTCTTCCCAAGGGCTTCCCGACAATCCGTATTCCCTTGTTTTTCAAATACTTTCTATTGTCTCTATTGAGATAAATTCTATCTGCCAATACCAATTCGGGATAATGCCCATAGATGTTGTAGTAGTTTTCAACCTGTAATACCAAGTCTCTTGACTCATTGAAATTATCCCAACCAATGTGTTCAACTCTACTAAAACCATCGACTTCACTGGCACTTATCTTGGCACCGAATTCAGTAGCCGACTTGTCCTTGCCTCTTGGTATAGGACGAACATAAGGCTGATAAATATTCACTATCCTACCGCTATGGCTATGTGTCTTGTTTTCATACATATATCTTTGTTGTTGATAGAGTATTTGTAGCACCCAATAAATCTTCTGGTCTCTGTACGATAATGGAAATTTCTTTGCAAAAAAATAGGATTTTTCTTTCTTGTTTTTTTGTTGTTGATTCTTTTGTTCGATATTGTCCAAAAGTTTTTCAATGTGTTTGAAATTACGCCTCAAATATGAGAATTGTTTCTTGATAAATTTGCGGATAACTTTTTTTGATTTTTTTCTGTTTTTTGAAAAATTTAGATACTCTGTTCTGGCTACTTTCCTGTAAGTGCGTGGCTTTTTTGTATAGGTACTTTGTGCATATAATAAATCTATCAAACGTTCTGTCTCTTGTCTTGCGGTGTTTAACAGATTGGCATCGGTGGGAAAAACAATTTTTTGGTTGGCAACCGTTGCATCAATCTTTAAGGTGCCTTTGTTTTGGGGCTTTTTATCAATGTCTTGTTCTTGTTTTTCACTGATAGATTGATTATCATCGGGAGAGTCTTCATCATCAGAATCCGTTTTTGAGATATTCTTTTTTTGCTTGGGTTTCAAACTATCTGCTTTCTCTATTATCAATTCATTCCATTTGTCAAATGATACGGCACCCATACGTTTTCTAATATCCACAAAAACGGTAGGGTGAAACGGTTCTTCTACTTGAAAACTTGGCAAACCACAAAAATATTGAAGATACACATTCTCGCTAATCATTTTTACGGTTCCTCTATCGTCTAAACCAAGTTTGTGTTTGATGATTAGTGCAGCTATTACCATACGTACGTCAATACTGTTCCTGCCGGAATGATTATTGAGTTTGCTGATGTAGATTTTTGCCAAATCATCCCAAGGTATCACTTTGGCTAACTTAACCCACCTATTGTCAGGTGATAAACTATTTTCAAATGGCGTGGAAAATCCATCTAATGTTAACTGATTTGCAGGTGTATATTTGATCATAAGTGCACGGTTTTATGCTATAAAGATACAAAAAATCTTGCACTTGAACAAATTTTATCAAGAAAAAATTATGCTATATTATTGAAAAACAAGTTATTATGTGGTGGTTTGTAGAAAATCAGCAAACCCTAATTATTGAACCACATAAGTATCATAAGGACACATTAGTTGATTGTTGACGCAATCTTTCTTGACCACATATTACACTAATTTGCATAAATTTTATTTTCCTTCGGAAAAATTGTTTTCTCTCGCTAAGACGCTAAGGCGCAAAAATGGGTTTGGAAAATAGTGAGCGGATGAATCAAAGTCATCTGCTCACTGTTTTTGTTCAATACTTTTGTTCTCTCTACTAACGCCGGATTATACCTTGTAGGTGTAAAAATATGGTCTCAGAGAGATTATACGCTAGTAATAAAATGTGTAACTGCTACCCTCCCCTTCGTTCTGCCGTAGGCAGAACGAAGGGGAGCGTCTTTAATTAATTGTTGTGTTGCTACTAACGTGTGACCCCGCCGGGGTCTAATATGATGTGGAAAGATATTTTGTGAATGGGATAAATAAAAAATGAAAGCGCAAAGTTACAAACTTTGCGCAACAGATTTTACTGATTTGCACAGATTTTATTTTGCTTTGAAAAAATATATTCTCTCGATAAGACGCAAAAATGGGTTTGGAAAATAGTGAGCGGGTGAATCAAAGTCATCTGATCATTGTTTTTGTTTACCGATTTTGTTCTCTCTACTAGCACCGGATTATACCTTGTAAGTAAAAATATAATATCAAAGATATCATGCGTTAGTAATATAATATGTAACAACTACCCTAGCCTGGGGAATTGTTTTAATTGTCGTACTACTTCCAACGTGTAACTCCGCCAAGGCTAATGTGATGTGGGTGAAGGTAAAATTTTTGAACTTTGTGAATTGAAAAAGTGATTTGTTTTGAATTAGTTTTTAATTATATCTTATCACCAAACAAAGTGGCAGATGTGCAGTCATTTATCAATACGTTTACCAAATCGCCGGGTTTATTATCGCCTTTCTTTTTAAAAATTACTACGGCATTTTGCGAGTTACGACCCATCCAATGTTTGTCTGATTTTTTGGAATTACCTTCTATCAATACTTCCACTTCTTTGCCTATAAATTGTTTCATACGATATAGAGCATGTTCTTGTTGTAAGTCTATAATTTCTCTTAAACGGCGTTTTTTAACATCTAAAGGCACATCGTCTTCTAATTTATTTGCACCATAAGTGCCGGGGCGAAGTGAGTAGGCAAACATAAAACCAAAATCGTATTTGACATATTCCATCAATGCCAGGGTTTGCTGATGGTCTTCTTCGGTTTCTGTGCTAAATCCGGCAATCATATCTTGCGAAATAGATACATCGGGAATGTATTGTCTAATGGTATCAATTTTCTTTTTGTATTCGGCTACGGTATGCTTTCTGTTCATCAGTGCTAAAATGCGGTCGCTCCCCGACTGTACGGGCAGGTGTATATGCTTGGCAATGTTCGGGTGTTTTGCCATAGTTTTGATAACATCAATTTCAAAATCTTGTGGATTGGAAGTGGCAAAACGAATGCGAATATGTGGAAATTGCGTCGCTACCATCTCTAATAATTGGGCAAAATTGACTGCTTTTTCCTTGGTTTCGGCATCTTGTTTGTCAAAATCTTTTTTCAATCCGCCACCATACCATAAATAACTATCTACATTTTGCCCTAGCAGGGTTACTTCCTTAAAATTGCGATCAGACAAATTCTGAATTTCGGCTAAAATACTTTCGGGCTCTCGACTACGTTCGCGTCCACGGGTAAAAGGTACCACACAAAATGTACACATATTGTCGCAACCTCTTGTGATGGAAACAAATGCTGAAACGCCGTTTGAATTTAACCTAACCGGTTCTATATCGGCATAAGTTTCTTCCTTACTCAATAAAACATTGACGGCTTTGCGTCCATCTTCCAGCTCATTAATCAGTTTGGGAAAATCGCGATAAGCATCGGGACCTACTACTAAATCTACTAGTTTTTCTTCTTCTAAAATCTTTTCTTTGATACGTTCTGCCATACAACCCATTAGCCCGATTTTGGTTTTAGGTTTGTTTCTTTTTAAAGTATTAAAGTGCTTGAGTCGATTACGAACGGTTGTTTCTGCTTTTTCTCTGATTGAACAGGTATTTAAGAGAATTAAATCCGCTTCATCGATATCACTTGTCGTATTGTAGCCTTGTTTTAATAATATTGACGCTACAATTTCAGAATCGTTCATATTCATCTGACAGCCATAGCTTTCGATATACACTTTTTTGGCATTTTCTTCCTTCTTAGTAAAATTGAGGCTGGCGCCTTGCAATTTTTCATCTATCTTTTTCGTTTTGTTATCTCGACTCATTATAAATTATTTAGGTTGCAAAGATAAAATATATTTTATATGTTACACAAGTAACTTTTGTTGCGCGAATAATTTATACTTTTGCAATCTTAAACACCACAATCAATGAAAAAAATATTATTAATTTTTGCCATTATATTATCGGCTTGTACAAGCAAACTGGACTTTGACCAAGCTGATCAATTAACAATTACACCTGTTTTTGAAGGAGATATTTTATATTTCGATTTGTTTAAAGAAAATTTAACCGATGCACAATCAAATTTTAGAAGTACGATTATAGACACCATCGATTTTGCCATTTTTAAAAATGGTAATAACAGAGATCATTTTGAAAAAGCTATATTTACCGTAGGATATAAAAATTCATTTCAGCGTAGTTTTCATACCGATTATATATTTATAGATGACAACAAGCAAGCGGTAGAACAAGGATCTTTCGATATTTTGGCTGCCGATATCAACCAAACAGAAGAAGGAGAAGTGGTATTCAGTTTTGACAAAACAGTTAATCCCACTTTTACTAATTTTAGAAAAATTGTAGTACAAATTACCATAACACCTGACACGATGCCTGTTGAAGACAAACAATTACATGTTAAAACAAAGGGGGTAATCTACACCAAAGTCGTTATTAAATAAAGAAGAAACTTTTGAAATCAATCAATTTAAGAATAAACAATAGCATGCGCAGAAAGCTCTATATCATCATTTTTATATTTTTTTCTATAAATCTACAAGCTCAGTTTAACGCAACTGATTTCGATTTTGTTGGCAATGCAAGAGTTTTGGACTTAAATCCCGGCGCCAATTATCAATATCGCAATTTGTTTGGCATACCTATGTTAAACAATACACAATTGTTTGCCGGTAATACAGGTTTTACTTTGTACGATATTTTTTCGCCACAGGGCAATTTTGACGATAAAGTTTTTCAAACCATTGATCAACTTAAAAATACAGATTTCTTACTTTTTCATTATAGACAAGATTTATTCTCCTACGGATATACCGACGATTTAGAACGATTTAAGTATTTCGGATTGTATTGGGAATTTGATCATATTTTTTATTTCCCTGTCGAAATTATGCAATTAGGTATTGATGGCAATTCGTCGCATATGTTTGAAAAATATGACTTGCAAAATTTAGCTTCCAAAACTGAATTTATCCAAACTATATATTATGGCGTTAATCAGAAAGTCAGCCGACAATTGAGCTTTGGTTATCGTTTTAAGTTATATTCAGGCATTTTAAATGCACAAAGCACAGGTAATTCGGGGCAGTATTATGTATCTGAAGGAAAAAATAACTACTATGAACATCATCTGACTGAAATAAATTTCAGTGCCCAATCGTCCGGATATAACGAAGATAATGCCGACGTTAATTATTATTTAGGCAAATTATTATTCAGCCGGAATTACGGTCCCGGTATCGATTTAGGGTTTAACTATCAGTATAACGACAATTGGTCTTTTTCCGGTGCGCTGCTAGATTTAGGTTTTATTTATTACACCAAAGATATTCATAGTTATTCTGCCAAAGGAAGCTATTTGTACGAAGGCGCAAATTTAGAATTTCCGGAAACAGGTTTTATCGATTATTGGGAAAACATCAAAGATGATTTAAAAAAACAAACAAAATCAAAAGAAAACAGTGACAACTACCTTTCTTTTAGACCTATGAGTATTTATGCATCTACAAAATACGGATTAGGTGATTTAAAAAATCAAAGTTGTGAGGAGTTTTTGAACTTACGCACCGAACACACATCGTTTTTAGGCTTGACAGGATTTGCTCAGTACCGCCCGGTTAAAATTCACTTAGGACTCAGCGCTTTTTATGAACAAAAATGGTCAAAAAATTTCTATACAAAAATTAATTATTCGGTTGATAATTTTTCATATTCAAGCATTGGCGCGGCTATGGCACTTAATATTGGACGCTTACAATTTTATTTGTCTGCCGATAATTTAATTGGCTTATCCGATTATGCCAAATCTCATAAACAAAGTATTAATTTTGGATTGAATGTAGTAATGCTCAAATAATTCATACCATATGAGAATCACATATTTTTCATCATAAATTTGCCTAATTAAAAAAAGTTTGTACATTTGCATTATCAAATCAATATAAATATGATATTTTTATTAAACAATAATAATTCTTTAAATAATCTAAATAACTCATTTGGATAGGGATTGTATCGTTTAATTTTACCATAACATTTACACTCCCTTGAAATATTTCAAGGGATTTTTTTTATCAAAATATGAACAAATTTCAAAAAAATAATAATAACAATAATAACTTGACTCGGTCGGGCTGATATTGTTATATCAAATTTTAAACAAATTATAAGCCCGGCACAAAGTGCCGGGTTTTTTATTTTCAAAAAAAACATTAACAATTAAACATTTATATTATGAAACATTTACAAAAATTACAATCAGAAAAAGCCATTAGTTTTGTCAAAGAAACATTT
>Ga0256843_1003239_pt1 | contig 11413 bp, 9 predicted proteins | sample AlvinellametaG_FD_191572 | JGI IMG/M metagenome (GOLD analysis project Ga0256843, IMG submission 191572) | Pompeii worm associated microbial communities from hydrothermal vent at the East Pacific Rise, Pacific Ocean - Alvinella | ecosystem: Host-associated > Annelida > Integument > Unclassified ... | reverse complement strand
CCTGTTTTTTCAATAAAATCAGAGAAAAATTCTACTATATTTGTTTCTGAATAATTAGACTGAAAATTTAATAAATTATCTCTGAATTCTATTATTAATTCTGGATTATTTAGGCTTAATTCATTTTCTTCAGAATCTAGTTTTAAATCAACTAGAAAATCCATCATTTTAAGCTTAAATTTTCTTGAATAATTTTTTATATATAATTCCCTATTTATTTTTAATACATCTATTTGATTTAATCATACTAGACTTGTCCTCATTAGATTTACTAATTTTTCTTCGTCAGCATAAGGGTTACTCATTATCTCTAGGTAATCTAGGATAATATTTACATATTTTGAATTTAAAATATTTGATTTTAGTTTTGATTCTGTTTCTATCTTGTTTTGATTTAGTAAATCACTCCACTCCTTTACTTCTTTATTTCATCTTACTATTATAGCTATTTCATTTATTTTTTCTTGAGAGTTTATTAGCTCTTTTATTTTATTTACTATGAAAGTTTTTTCTTCTACATCACTACTTGCTCTGAATAATTTTGGACTTGTTTTTGAATCTTTTAATGCTCAACTTGCTGTTAATTTTTTATTTATTGATGTGATTTTATTTGATAATCTTTCGTTATTATTTTCTATTAATTGTGATGATAGATCTAATATTTGCTGATTTGAACGGTAATTATGTTCTAGTACTATGAATTTTGTATTTTTATATTTAGTAGAAAAATCTAGCATATTTTCAATATTTGCTCCTTGAAAACGGTAGATTGATTGATCATCATCCCCTACTGTCATTATATTTGGTTCATCCTCTGAAACACTTAATATCTCATCTATTATTCTGTTTTGAGCATCATTTGTGTCTTGATATTCATCGAGCATTATAAATTGAAATTTTTCTGCGTAGTGATGTTTTAATTCTTCGTCATCTTGTATTTTTTCAAGAACAAAATTTATCATATCATTGAAATCATAAAGATTGTTTTCTCTTAGGTATTTATTGTATTCATCAAAAAATATAGCTAATTCTTCAAGTTTTTGAATATGTTTAGCTTGTTTTTCTTTAGTAGTTTCATATTTTTTAAGAGTTGGTTTTATTTCAGCTAGAGCTTCTGAGTATTTTTCTTCTTGTTTTTTTGTAATTATTCTTAGTCTAGCTGAATTTATTCATTCTTGTTTTAGATTTGAAATTTTTCATTTTATATCCCTTAGATAGAAATACTTATCATAATCATTTGTGAGAGCTTCTATTTTACCTTCTTCTATTAATTTATCAGTAATTGACTTTATAGCTTCAAGTGCGTCAACATCATCTATAGGTGTACCGGCTTTGTATTCTAAGAATTTTTCTGGAAACGTTTTGATTATATCTTGAGATAATGAATGGATAGTAGATACATTTACTTTATATGCTTCATTTCATAAAAATCTAACTAACCTTTCTCTAATAGCTATTACTCAAGCATCAGTAAATGTAGTTATTAGAATATTATCTGGATTAACTTGTCATTTAAGTATGATATTTGCTGTTCTAAGACCTATTATTTGAGTTTTACCTGTTCATGGTCATGCAACTACCATTATTGGTCAATAAATAGAATCTACAGCTTCTTTTTGCTGAGAGTTTAATCTGTCGTATTCTGCTTCGAATTTTGAATTATCCATAAAAAATAGAGTAAAAATTAATTTACTCTATTTTACTTTTATTTTATAAAAGTCAAAAAGCAAAGAGATTAATCTTTGCTTTAAAGCTAAAGTATATTTATATTAGTATCTTGTATCTAAATAAATATATCTTTGTTTTGTTTTAGTTTCTGTACAGATTTGTTTACTACCAATATAGCCACAATTTCTATAGCCTATTAGTTGACGAACTTCGTCGTAACTATAATCTGTAAATTTTTTTCTTACTATATCTTTTCTATAGCAATTTTTTCTTTCTCCTTGACGCATTTGGTTTGCGATATAACCACCACCTAAACCTCCAGCTATTTTAGCTACAGTACGACCATTCTTTCTACCTATTTGATTTCCTATAGCTACTCCAAGTACAGATCCAACAACTGTATCAAGTCCAATTTCATTTCTATTTACATGTTGTCTCCCACAATTATACGGAACTTCAACTTCTACATCTTGATAGTATGTGTGTGGTGTTCTAACTAAAGCCTTTTCATAAATAGGTTTTGAGCTAGTTACTCTTACTTTAATTGTTTCTGCAAATACTGACGTTACTCCAGTTGTTATTAATAATAACAATAATAAAAATATCTTTTTCATAATAAACTCCTTATTTTGATTTGTTTTTTGAAAAGATAGAAAAAGTTTACATAATAAAAACCTCTTGTCAAGAGGTTTTTATTTAAATATTACATTATATGCTAATCTGTATTCATAAGATCAATCATCTAGTTTCCATTTAAATAAGTAGAATCAATCGAAATTATAATTTAGTTGTTTTATAATGTTTTCAATATTTGAATCATTGATTTCATAGTAATTTATATTTGATATTTGTTTTTTTACTCAGTTTATATATGTACTCCAGTTTACTACTTCGGAATATCATAATATCTTTTTTAAATCTTCTAAATCTAAAGTTTTAGTAAGCTCTATTCAGTTTTCATATTTTAAAACATATGGTTTTAAAATATTATATCAACTATCTTTATATTTATATACCAATGAGGCTATTCTTTTTTTAATAAATGCTTCCCTGTATTCTAAACTTTTTTCTTTTAAGAAGCTAGGAATTTTATCAAAATCATATCTATTTGTATAGAATAAATCATAAGGTAATCAGAAATAAAAATACTCTGAAAATTCTTTAGTTTTTGATTGTCCTATTGGGTCATCAAATGTAGGATCATAATATTTATCTCATATTCTAAGCCAAGCATGTCATATTTCAGGAAAATCTGGAGCATCTAATACATATCATCTAATTACTTCTGAATCATTTATATTTGCAAAATTTAGCATATATAAGAATAGTTTTACATATCATTCACATACTCAGTTTTTGTATGCAAATGTATGTATTCATGAAAATACTTCTGGTTTATCAAAACTAAAATTAGTAGTATATTCTATATTTGATATAATATAATGATATATGGCTTTTATTTTTTCTTCTTCTGTTTTTCATTCTGTAAGCTTTTTTGTAATGTTTTTTAGAGTAATAAAAGCTTCGTCTGTGTCTTGGTTTAGTTTCTTTTTATCATCTTTGAGTTCTTTTAGAAAATTATATTTTCACGGAATTCAATATATTATAGAATCAGGTATTAATTTTCTTTTTATATAATCATTAACAAATCAAAATTTTCAATCATCTCTTACAAAAACTAAGCTAGAATATTTACTAATATTATTTCATTCAAGAGCTGATTGACTTAAATCTTCGTTACTTATGTCAAAATACAAATGTGTATCATATATGTATGCATACCAAACTCAATTTTCTAAAAATATTCATTCTTTGTTATATGATTTATTTTTAAAGCTATTTATTAAACTATTTCTTTGTATTTTTAATATATTTGAGCTTTCTTTTGTATATTTTATTTTTTTAAAAACATATTCATTTGAAAGTTTTATTAGATCATTAACTAGTTTTGTTTGTTCTTCGTTAAAATTTCTAGTAATTAATAATGTATCTAGTCTTTTACTTAATGCTTTAAAATATTGTATTTCTTTATCTGTACTATATTTTGCATCAATTTTAGCTGAAAATGTAGTAAACCAATTTTTAGCTAAATCACTTACTTCTTCATTTGCATATAAAGAAGTAGGTAGAGTTATAGCTAATAAACTAATAAATAGTATTATTTTTTTTATCATTTTTTAAAATTATCTTATATTTTTTGCTTTTTCTAGTTGATTATCAAATCAGTATTTTTTAAATCTTTCAAAATCAAATTCTAGTTCTATTGTTGGAGTTATTCATATTCAGTCAATTCATGTTTCACTACCTCATGTAAACCATTTTGCAATAGTATATTTAAGCATAGATCAATCAGTATATCATTTCATAACTTGAACTGAACCTTTTCAATATGATTGTTCTCAGATTATTGTAATATCTTTATAATAATCTTTAAGTGTTCAGATAAGTATTTCTGAAGCTGATGCAGTTCATGAATTTTGAAGAATAACTATTTTGTATTTAGAAAAATCAACATCTTCATATCATTTAGATGTATAGTCTTTTGTGCTATTATAATATTTTACTACTGCTGTTTTTTCTCCTTTTGGTACAAAGTATGATAATATTTCAGTTACTTGATCAAGATATCATCCACCATCATTTCTTAAATCGATTATTACTTTATTTATATTTCTATTATTTTTTAATTCATCTAATGATTTTTTAAATTCACTAGAAACTTTTTCTCAAAATGTTTTAATATGTATGTAATAAGTACGACTACTTAGCTTTTTTGATTCAATATCTGTTATTACTATTTTATCTCTAGTAACTGTAATATCTTTTATTTCTCAGTTTCTTTGAATAGTTAGAACTACATCTGTTCAAGCTGGTCATTTAATCCATTTTACAACTTCAAGTAGAGAATTTTCTCTTGTAATTTCTCTTCAATCTACTTTTAAAACAATATCTCATCATTTTAATCATGCTTTTTCTGAAGGTGATCCTGGTATTGGTGATGTTATTTTTAAAACACCTGGTTCTACCATATCTACATATGAACCTATTCCTTCATATTCTCATGATAGTGCATCTTGAAATGACTCACTTTTCACAGGTGGAAAATATACAGTATGTTTATCTCAAGTTCATTTAGCTAATCATTCTATAGCTCAATCTAATAATTCTAATTTAGATAAATCATCTTTACCATAATATTGATTTACAAGAGTTTGGTATACATCATTTAAAATAGCTTCTTTTTGAAGTACTTTTTTATTTAATGGTTGATAGTTGTTTATTTTTATATTAGTATTTTGAAGAAAATTTCTAACAGTTAATAAATCATTAGTAGTAGTATTTCTTTCTAATAATTCTTTTTTTGTTTCCCTATCTTTTATTTTTATTCAAAAAACTTTTTCAGATAATCTATAGAATCCCCATGCTGATATTTTTCATTCAGGCATTAATTGTCTACTAGGGTTATCTATTAGGTTTAGGTATATTAATTTTTGTAATGCTTCTTCTAATTTGCTTCATTTTTGTACATCATAAAATCATACTCTTATGTATTTGTAACTATTAGGTATATCAGTTTTGTAATTGTTTGCGAAAAACATAAACATATCTTTTTTAGATATATCTTTGTTTTGATATATAGTAAAAGTATTTGATATTCATGTTGTTTGTATGTTTTGAGCGAATGCTGAACCTAAAATATTAAAGTTTATAATTATTGCTAAAAGTATTATTAATTGTTTTTTCATGTTGTTTTATTAGTTATTATTTATTTTATTTTGTAAAAAGACTCAATCAAGTCATCCAAATGGATACATTGCTCACATAAAGATTAATCATAATCAGATTAGTATGATTATGAAATATGTTCATCATCTTCATATATAATGCTCTGCCCAATAAAAATTTCAGGTCCATGATTTTATATTTCTCCTATATTTAATCATGGCTAATCATCATATAATGAGAATTATTCAGTATATTATTTTTAGTATTATCATTTATTTTTAGGATTATTAATTATTTCTGGGATTTCGATAGTTTCAGTATTTATATCATTTAAATCTATTCATGAAGCTGTATTTTCTTTTATTAATTCGTTTACTATTGGTTTAACTATAGTTCATATAGAACTTGATATTTTTGATAATACAGCATCATTTTCAAGTCATTTGTTTATATTAAATGCTCAAATTAATAATATAATTAATAAAGATAGTTTAAATGCAAAATTCAAAAACCTAGTTCTTTTTTGTCATTTTAGTTCTTTATATATATAATCTATTTTTTCTTCAAAAGATAGTTCAGGTGCCATTTTTATTGAATTAATTAGTAAATTATTTTGCTTCTTTCCATGTCTTTCCTTCTCAAATATCTGCTTTTAGACTAATTTCTTTTCATTTTAATATATTTTCCATTATTTTTTTAACTTCTGTTTTTACTATTGATTCTTCTCATGGATGCACATCAAATACTAGTTCATCATGAACTTGCATTATCATTTTTGTTTTATAATTTCATTTTTCTAAAAAATTATAAACTTCAATCATTGCAATTTTTATAATATCAGCACTTGTTCATTGTATAGGCATATTTGTTGCTTCTCTTTCAGCTGCTGATTTTACTATTTTATTTAAGTCATTTATTCCGTTTATGTATCTTTTCCTTCAAAATAGTGTTTCTACATATTTTTTTTCTTCACAAGACTTTATTGTTTTTTCTAAGTACTCTTTTACTTTTGGATATGATTCATAAAATTTAGTAATATATGTTTTAGCATCTTTTATACTAATTCATATCATTTTTGCTAATCAAAATGAACTAATTCAATATATTACTCAGAAGTTCACGGCTTTTGCTATCTTTCTTTTACTTGAAGTTATTGTTTCTCATGGAAATATAAATTCTGCTGTTTTATGATGAATATCTATTCAATTTTTAAAGGCATCCAATAATCATTTATCTCATGACATAATAGCTAATAGTCTTACTTCTACTTGGGAGTAATCGATTGCAATAATTTTTCATCATTCAAATCTAGATATAAATGCATCTCTTATTTCTCAAGCTATTCAATCTGAACTAGGTATATTTTGTAGATTTGGGCTTGTACTTGAAAGTCTTCAAGTAGCTGTTACTGCTACATTATAGCTAGTATGTACTAATCAGTTTTTATCTATTAATTCAATTAATCATTCAATATATGTTGATTGTAGTTTTGTATAATGTCTATAATCTATTATTTTTTGAGCTATTCCATAATCATGTGCTAAATCTCATAAAACATCAGCATTTACTGAATATCCTGTTTTAGTTTTTTTTCATTTTGGAAGAGCTAATTTTTCAAATAATATATTTCCTACTTGTTTAGGTGATTTTATATTAAATTCTTCTCATACTTCTTCGAATATACTTTTTTCTAGTCTATTGATTTCATTTTCAAGTTGTGTTCATATTCACTTTAATCTATCTCTATCTACATAAACTCAGTCTATTTCCATTCTTTGAAGCACTTTTATTAGTGGGATTTCTATTCATGTAAGCACTTTATTTTCGGTAGTTTTTTCTTCAAGATGTTTATTATATAGCTTATTTGTAATATATACATCTTCTCATGAATATATTGCTGCTTTTTTTAGTTCAACATCTTTAAAATTCAGCTTTTTTTTATCAGTTATATCATCATAACTAATCATTCTATAACCAAAATCTTTTATTGATAATTTATCTAATGCTAATCATCTAACTCAAGGATTTTTAATATATTCTCATAGTAATGTATCGTAAAATTTTGCTACCATTTTTTTTAGTTATTTTTATTTATTTTATTATATTTTTTAGGTCTAACTAGTCAATAAAAAAACTAAGTAATTCTTACCTAGTTTTAACCTTTTTTATCTAGCAGACTTCAAGTGTCATCTTTATCGTCATTATATTTTTTTGATAAATAATTTTTAACTGAATATTTACCTGTTGTTTCCTTATTTTTTATATTTAAAATTAATTTTATTTTAAATAATACTAACTGAAAATAGTTTAGTACATTAACTTCACTTTTATTCATTATTTTTGAAATCTCTTCTATATTACAGTTGTCTACATAATAAAGATTTGTAGCTATTTGTACTTCTTTAGGTTCTCACTCTAATATTTTTTTTATTAAGTCTGAAACCTCTTCTAATTTTAATCATTTTTCTTTAAGATGTTTTTTGATATCAATTTTACTTTGTTCTATTTTTTCAATTAATTCATTTTTTAGCATAATGTATTATTTTAAAAATATTTTCTTTATTATATCTTTTAAAACAAAAAAATAAAGAACTAATTTTAGTTCTTTATTTTTATTTATTATAAAACTTTATCATCAAGTCTTTTATAATCGAAAATTTCTTCATCTTTAAAGAATCTTTTTAATTCTTCGTTAGCAGTTTCTTCAGAATCAGAAGCGTGCATAATATTTCCATCAATAGAAAGAGCAAAATCTCCTCTTATTGTTCCAGGTAAAGCGTCAACTGGATTAGTTGCACCTGACATAGTTCTAATAGTAGGAACAGCATTTGCACCTCTAATTGCCATAGCAACTATTGGAGAACTTTTCATATATTCAACGATAGCTGGAAAGAAAGGTTTATCAGCTAAGAATCCATAGTGTTCATTAATAAGTGCATCATCTAATTGAAGCATTTTCATACCTAAAATAGTAAGACCTTTTTTTTCAAATCTTCCGATTACTTCACCCATAAGGTTTCTTTGTACACAATCTGGTTTTAATAATACTAATGTAGTTTGCATAGACATAATATAAATGTTTATAAATATAAATCTAGGAGATTATAATTATTTTTTATTAATTGCAAGAAAAAAACTTAGTTTATTAACTAAGTTTTTATCATACATATCAATATCATTTTCAATTTTTCTTTACATCATAATACATTTGTCTTATTGTATTTACATCTACTCATACACATCACCATGTTCACATTCATTTAAATCTTCAATCAATTCTGTATTGTGCGACTCAGTGAAAATATCTTCAACCAAATGCATTTGATGTATCTGATTGTAGAGATGCAGATTTAACCGTTTTTGAATGTCATGAGTTACTTGCATCTCAATTAACTGATTTTGCTATTTTAGATATACTTGGATCAAATCTATGTATTTTACCTACAGGTGTTTTTCTATCATTAGGGATATATCATCAACTAGTTAATCAATTTTTTCATACTAATATAGGTACAATAATTTTTTTTCAATTTACTATGTATAGCATTTCTTTTTTACTTCAATCTACTAATGCAATAGGTGTATTTTTTGTTAATACTTCATTGTTTCTTAATTTAGATGCAAATTCATATGCTATTTTTTTATAATTTTCAGGTAGATTAAGCTTTTCTATAAATGTTTTATTTCTTTCTGATATATTTATTTTTTCACTTATATTATCATTTTCAGTTTTATTATCTCATTTTTTAGGATTTTCTTTATATTCTCATAATTTGTCTCAATTTGAAATCATAACTCTATTTCATTTTCTTGGTCATTCATTAAAAATATAGGTTTGTTTTCAGCTTCTAATATCTTTTCACCATATGACATTATATTCATTTCAATCCATATAATTTGGATAAAGGCTATTGTTAGATAATTTAATAGAAAATTTTATTTTTTCAGATGGTCATACTATTTGATCTAGTCTGATTTTAGTTACATTTTCTAATGTTCAATCTAATCTAATGTGATTTGATTCAATAAATTTATCTTTTTTTTCTTTTTTAAATTCTTTATTATTAGAGATATTTTTAATTTTTTGTTTATCTTTACTTGTAATGTAGTTTGTTTTACTATTACTTCATATAATCTCCCTTAATTTTTTTAAATTATTTTTCGATACCAAAATAACCCCAGCTTTATTTTCTTCAAACATATCACTTAAAACATCAGCTTCTTCTTTTGATATTTCATTGTTTTCTAAAAATTTATTTAGTTCGGGATTAAAATTATTATTTTTTAATTCATTTTGACTAAATCAAAGATGACTTCATTCTATACTCATAATAATATTTATTAGTTATATAAATATATTATAACATAAAAAAATAAATAAAACAAAATATTGCTTTTAATAATAAATACATATAATCTTTTAGCTTAATTGGCCAACTAGGAATTGGTTAAGTTTAATATTTAATGATATAAAAATATGTCTAATAAAAAATTAGAGCTTTTAATGCCTGCTTGAGATTTTGAAAAACTTAAGTTTGCTTATGCTTACGGTGCTGACGCTTGTTATGTTTGAGTTCCAATGTTTTCTCTTAGAGCTAGAACAAATGCTTTTACTATGGATACCATAAAAGAAGCAGTTGATTATGCTCATAATCTATGAAAAAAAATATATTTTACTGCAAATATATATGCTCATAATATGAAAATTAAACCATTTTTAGCTCAATTTAGAAAAATGGTAGAAATGAAACCAGATGCTTTTATTATGGCTGATCCAGGTTTGATTCATATTGTAAGAGAAGAATTTCCAGATGTAGAAGTGCATTTATCAGTTCAAGCTAATAATACTAACTGGGCTCAAGCTAAGTTTTGGGATACTATGGGTATTAAAAGAATCATACTTTCAAGAGAAATTTCAATAAAAGAAATGAAAGAAATTCATGAAGCTGTTCCAAATATGGAATTAGAAGCTTTTGTACATGGTGCAATATGTATGGCTTATTCATGAAGATGTCTTATTTCAAATTATTTATCAAATAGAGATCCAAATCAAGGTACTTGTAGTCATTCATGTAGATGGGAATATAAAGTATTTAAAGATGAAAAAACAGAAGCTGAATTAGAAGTAGTTACTGGTAGACCAGAAGATTATCAAGAATTAACAGGTAATTTTTACTTAGAAGAAAAAGAAAGACCAGGAGAAATGATGGAAATAGATGAAGATCAATATGGTACATATTTAATGAATTCTAGAGACTTATGTGCTATTGATTATTTAGAAGAATTAGCTGACGCTTGAATTATTAGTTTTAAGGTAGAATGAAGAAATAAAACTGTAAATTATATTGCTTCTGTTTGACTTGCTTATAGAGAAGCTCTTGATGCTGTTGAAAGATGAGAAAAATACGATGTAATGAAACTTTCATGAGAATTGTTTTGAATAGCTAATAGATGATATATTCCAGGTTTTTTAGCTGGTAATACAAATGCTAATGCTCAATTTTATGAAAGAAATGGTAGTTATGGTACTAAATCTTTCTTAGGTATACTTAGAGAATATGATGAAAAAGAAAAACTTGTAAGAGTTGAAGTTAAAAATATATTTAAGCTTTGAGATGAAATAGAATTAGTATCTCCTAGTTGAGTTTCTAAAATGAAAGTAGAAAAAATATATAAATCAAATATAAATCATGGTACTAAAAAAGCTACTACTACTTTTACTGAACAAATGCATTTTGATAAAAATAAGGCAGAAGAAGTAAAATCAGCTCATGGTGGTGGTTATGAAGTATGGATAAATATGGATAAAGCTCCAGAAGAATTTAGTCTTATTAGAAAAGATGCTCCTGTAGAAGTAGATACAGGAAAATTAGGTGAATTTATGAAAGATAAAATAAAAAAATAATAAAAAAAGCTACATTGAACTGCCCCCTAGAAAGTAGAGTGAATAAAAAAAGATTCACTCTACTTTTTTTGATATTTGAATATATTAATAAAAAGTATTTAATTATTAATAATA
>Ga0256843_1003238_pt1 | contig 11414 bp, 7 predicted proteins | sample AlvinellametaG_FD_191572 | JGI IMG/M metagenome (GOLD analysis project Ga0256843, IMG submission 191572) | Pompeii worm associated microbial communities from hydrothermal vent at the East Pacific Rise, Pacific Ocean - Alvinella | ecosystem: Host-associated > Annelida > Integument > Unclassified ... | reverse complement strand
TATCATTTGAGTAACGATAATAGTGAACGCTTTACATTTGTTTTGGAATATACTAATGGGTAATAAATATTTCTCCGACATTATCAAACAACAACTCAAACATGATGCACCCTACGCATGGTTTTTACTCCATCAGGCAAAACAGAGTCCGCTTTTTAGAAAAAAAGATATTCAGAGACTGGAAGAGAGACTTGAAGCTTATGTTGCGTGTTTTATACTCTCTCAAAAAGCAGATGACTCTTTGTTGCCAAAGCTCAATTTGAGTGACTGGGGAGCAGTATATGTAGCAGCAACAGTAGCGTTGAGTTGTGAAGATGATGAGGCATTTGCTCTGGCAGTTGAGGGCGTAAAAAATCAACAGCAGGCAGAAGAGTTGCGAGATGCACTGTGTAAAAAGAGTTACAGTGAAATTGTAGACAAATTGCAATATTTGATTGTGCATGAAAACCCATGGGTGCGTGTGGCGGCAATTGAAACTTTAAAATCTCAAAATGTTGTTCCTGATGCATTGTTGATGAATAAACTGTTTGAATCAGAATCTTCTGAAGTTGAAGCGGCACTGCTACAACTGATAGGAGATGAAAAACTCAAAGCGTATCAGAAAGAAGTGTTGGAAAGAATGGAACATACCGATGAAAATGTACGTTTTTATGCCGTATATGCCGGTTGTATGCTGAAGATTTCTGAAGCATACCGTGCGCTTCAGCACTTCTGCTTTATGCCAAATGCTTATCTTAAAAAGGCATTGAGTATGTTGTATCATGTTGTCAAAGAGGAGCATATAGGTGATCTTTTGCATGAGGTATCAACACGTATCCCTTCCTCTCGCATCAAGGCATACAATCTTGCTATGGCAGGGCTTCCGGAAGCGATTCCTCTGCTGCTCAGACAGATGTATAGGCTTGAAGATGCCAAATATTGTGCAGAGGCTTTCAGCCTTATTACAGGTGTAGACATTGAAGAAGAGGATATGAGTCGACAGATGCCTTTAAGCGAGGAAGAAGAAGCAATCATTATTCAAAGTCAAAAAGAGGATGAATGGACAGCCTTTTACGAAGATGACCTTCCTCTACCGGATGTGAAGCGCCTGGAAGAGTGGTGGCAGAAGCATCAGAAAGACTTTATGAGTGGAATACGTTATCTTTCAGGCAAGCCTATTAATGAAGCAAATTTGAGATACATATTTGAACAGGGAAACAGTCTGGAATCGGAGTTGGCTATACTGGTCCTTCGTTTGAAGTATGAGTAGAAGTATTGTATTCGTACGTTCAAGAGAGTAAAGTAGCGTAGAATATTATGCCGTCATTCCTATCATATATCGGTGATCGGTACGCTATTCCCGAGATGAGTTATCTGGTTATCTTTTATGAAATAATCTCTCTTTCAATGATCAAATATCTATTAAGAAGAGTTATATTAGAATACGTGACATAAAGGAAGAGTATATGTCAATATTAGAACCGATCAGTCAAGACAACCCCTGCGGTGAAGACTATAAGTATGATGATGAGTATCTGGAAGTTGAAGTTGAAATAGAAAAAAGTTTCAATGCGACAAGCGAAGAGGGAACACAGTGGGATTTTGTTGTTTTTCGATGTGAAAAGATACTGAGAGAGAATGCCAAAGATCTGAAAATCGCCTCCTATTGGCTGTATGCCAACTGGCGGATGAACGGATGGAGTGGATTTTTTACGACACTGGAAACATACGCCCGTTTTATTGAGACTTACGGAAAAGATCTTTTCCCTTTGGTAGGGAGACGAAAGATCAAGATATTTGAGTGGGTTGAAAAAGTTTTTGAAGATCCTTTTCTAAAGATTCTTGATCAGTTTTCGGAGAATGAACTGGAGAGACTCTCTTCTATTTTTGAGATATTAGCTACGGCCGTCCCGGTATGTGTAGATGGAGAGTATGTTCTTCTCAAGGATGTACAGAAGCAGACGCTGAATTTACTGACTACTGTTAAGCAGCGAGAAGAAGAAGCCAAAAGGATGGCAGAGCTTCAGGCTGAAGAAGAGGCAAAAAGAAGAGCAGAGGCAGAAGCACAGGCAGAGGCCCAGCAGTTGAGACGTTCCGAAGAGGAAGAGATACTCGCTAAGTTCATGCCCTCAACCTCACTGCATACCGGAGTCGGTAGTACCGGTATGGAAGAGTATACACCGCTTGAGCATGAGGATGTGGATGCTGTGATTGATCCGGTGGTAGAGAGTGCCAAGGTACTTTTTGAAAAAGCACCGGCAGACTATTTGGCATTTAAGCTGCTTTTTTCACTGGGTGAAATGCTTTTGGAAGAGGCATTGTCTGACTCCGGAATCATGACGGATGACTTTATTCCGAGTGAAGATATCTGTCATGCGGTCAGACAGATGGAAGAGGTAGGGAATATCTCTGTAGGGCAGTTAACCGCACTTCAGGAACAACTTCTGATAAGACCGACATGGCTGGAAGGGTATTATATTGCTACCAAGGTTCTTTATAAACTGGAACGCAAGGATGATGCGGAAAAACTGGAAGAGCTATTGCTCTATTTCCTTCACCGGAAAGAGGCACTTCTGGAGATGAAAGTTGACGGGCGTCCATTGGTTGGCGGAAAGATGGCAGCATGGACGAGTACCAAGCTTCTTTCGCTGTGTGACGAGGGAGGAAGCAGTGTAGAGTACCAACGTGCATATCAGGAAGTGATGACCGTCAGAAAAGAACAAAATACCCAAAATGCACTGGAACTGCTTGAATCCTACTATCATGCGGCAACAGGAGATGAAGAACGATTCAGATGGCGACTTCTGTTTGTTGATTTTGCACTGGAGATCGGTGATAAACGTCTGGCACTTTCCCTCTTGCTTGAGCTTGAACGACTTGTTGAGTATTATCAGCTTGACAAATGGCAGCCGGAACTTGCGGTCACAACGTATGAGGCAATGTTGAAACCTATTATGACACAGGAACTGGGACCTGAGGGAAAAGAAAGAATTTATAAAAAGTTAAGTATACTTGACGTGCAAAAAGTGATTAATTTGTAAACAATAAAGGAAGAAGAGATGAGTAACAACCAATCAGAATCACCAAAAGAGCGTATTAACGTAACCTACAAGCCGGCTACAGGCGATGTAAGTGAAGAGGTCGAGATACCGTATAAAGTAATGATACTGGGTGAATTCAACCCTGATGAAGAGTTTACAACGGTTGAGGACAAGAAACCGATCAATGTAAATAAATCCAATTTCAATGATGTGCTTCAAAAACAGAATATATCACTGAACATCTCAGTAGATAATAAACTGACAGATGAAGAAGATGCGACCCTCGAAGCTACGATCAATTTCACAAGCATGAAAGATTTTACGCCTGAAAATATTGTTGAGCAGGTAGACGAACTTCGTAAACTTCAGGAACTTAGAGAGTCTCTGATGTCTCTCAAAGGCCCACTTGGAAATATTCCGGCATTCAGAAAAGCGATTGCAGGTGCGATTGAAAATCCGGAAGAGGCTGCAAAACTGCTTGCCGAACTCGGTATTGATACGGAAGATGAGAAGTAAAGGAGTATATGAATGAGCAGTAACGCAACACAAACCCAACAAGAGACAACAGCAGCAGAAGGCGGACTTCTTGACAATATTATCGCCCAGACAAAACTTTCACAGAATGATGAAGGTTATGAAGCGGTCAAGACCGGTGTAGGTGCATTGATCAAACAGCTTATCAAGAGCGGGAATAAGGAAACGATCAATAAAGATATCGTCAACAGCATGATCGCAGAGATTGATAAGAAGATGAGTGAACAGATGGATGAGATCCTCCATCATGAAAAATTTCAACATCTTGAAGCCAGATGGAGAGGTCTTCATACGTTGGTAAGCCAGACTGACTTTAATCAGAATATCAACATTGAGATCCTCAATGTTTCAAAAGAACAGTTAATGGAAGACTTTGATGATAATCCCGATACAACACAGACAGGACTTTACAAACATGTGTATACATCAGGATACGGTCAGTTCGGTGGAAAGGCTGTAGGTACGGTACTTGCGGACTATGAATTTTCTCCGGGAAATGCCGATATCAAATTCCTTCATAAAGCAGCAGCAATTTCGGCAATGGCACATGCACCTTTTATCGCATCGGCAGGTCCGAAATTCTTTGCGCTTGATTCTTTTGAGGATCTTCCCAATCTTAAAGATATGGAAGAGCTGCATACCGGACCGCAATTTGCAGGTTGGCGTGGACTGCGCGAGAATGAAGATTCCAAATATATCGGCTTGACACTGCCGAGATTCCTTCTTAGAGCACCGTATGATCCGGAAGACAACCCGATCAAAAAGTTCAATTATAAAGAAGGTATCAACGGAAAGCATGAGAACTACCTCTGGGGGAATACCTGTTACGCATTTGGTACGCGTCTTGTAGAAAGTTTTGCAAAACACAGATGGTGTACCAATATCATCGGACCAAAAGGCGGTGGTGCTGTGAAGAATCTTCCTGTACATACATTTGAAAGTATGGGTGATGTTGAAATGAAGATCCCGACGGAAGTATTGATCTCAGACAGAAAAGAGTTCGAACTTTCGGAAATGGGATTCATCCCTCTGACTATGAGAAAAGGAAGTGACAATGCCGCATTCTTTGCTGCAAACTCTGTACAGGTACCGAAGAAGTTTCCAAATACACCGGAAGGACAGGAAGCAGAGCTGAACTATAAACTTGGTACGCAGCTTCCGTATCTTTTCTCCGCAACAAGAATGGCGCACTATATCAAAGTGATCCAGAGAGAATATATCGGTTCATGGAGAGAAAGAGGAGATTTGGAATCGGAATTGAACAAATGGATCAGACAGTATGTTGCCGATCAGGAAAATCCTTCAGCGGAGATCCGAAGTCAGAGACCGTTTAAAGCGGCAAAGATCGAAGTTTCAGATGTAGCAAATGATCCGGGCTGGTACCGTGTGAAGATCGGTTTACGTCCGCATTTCAAATATATGGGGGCGGATTTTGAGCTTTCATTGGTCGGGAAGCTTGATAAAGAGTAGTCTCCGATATGTTTGAAGGCAGTTTGTTTGAAAAACTGACGCATGCTTTGGATGACATCAAACACAGTGACGAAGAGGCGCTTTACGTCTCTATCGCCAATAATCTGTCCAATATTTTTTCTACCAATGTAGGAAGCTCCGAAGCATGTACGGATTATGGCAAGCCGGAACTGAATGATATTAACCTGAGTCTTGAAGAGTCTCTGACCAATATCAGTGATAGTTTTACAAAGAGCATCTTAAAATACGAACCGAGGCTTCACAGTGTTGCTGTAAAAGCAACGACAAATATACACAACCTTAGTAAAATCCATATCTCAATAACCGGTTTTATGCAGGCAAACAATCAGGATCACCATGTGGAGTATACTGCATTTATTTCCGGTGACGGCATCATAGAGGTGAATTAATGACGATCAATGAATACTACACCCAGGAGTTACAGGCTTTACGTATACTGGGTGCGGAGTTTTCGGAAAAGAATCCGGGACTTTCTACATTTCTTGCACGCAAGGGACAAGATCCGGATGTAGAACGTCTACTGGAAGGGTTCTCTTTTCTGACAGGTAGATTGCGCCAGTATATTGATGAGGAGCTTCCGGAGGTCTCACATACTCTGGCCCAGCTTCTATGGCCCAACTATCTTCGTCCTGTACCTTCTTACAGTATTTTAAAATACGATCCGTCTACTGAACCTCAAACTGTTCCCCGTGGTGAAGAGGTGATGGCTGTTCATCCGGAGAATGAGGAGAGATGTATTTTCCAGACCTGCTATGAAACAGAGGTTTTACCTATTGACATAGAAGAGGCAAAGTATTATACGCACGGTATGCAGAGTGTGATTGAACTTACCTTTGGATTGACGGGTACCAACAATTTGAATAAATTCTCTTTTGACCGTCTGAGATTTTATATTGGTGATCATGATCACCTTTCTGAAAATCTCTATTTATATCTTATGAATTATGTGGAGAGCATAGAGTTACTGATAGAAAATCAGGAAAAAACTGTATCGATTGATAAGCACTCTTTGCACCCGGTTGGGTTTAGGGAGGATGAACATATTTTGCCTTTGGTAAAGAATGTATTCTCTGGTTATGTATTACTGCAGGAATATTTTTGCTATAGAGACAAATTTCACTTTCTTGATCTTTTCAATCTTGATAAACTTAATCGGTTTCCGCAGGAAGTACTGGAGAAAGCCAAACATTTTACTGTAAAGATTACGCTCTCTGAAAAACTGGATATTACAAAAAAGATTACAAAAGACAACTTTCAGCTCTACTGTACCCCGATTATCAATATTTTTGAGACGGATGCTGAGCCTATCCGGAAAGGATTTCAGGAAGAGTATGAGGTACGTCCGAGTGGTTTCAGTTATGATCACAGTGAAGTATTTTCCATACAAAAGACTCACGGATGGGACAGCCGTATTAATAAGTACCACAAATATCTTCCTTTTGAGTCGTTTGAGCATACAAAAGAGAATACGGAGTACTATTACACCAGAGTTAAACTTTCTGCAGATGAAAGCCGTACGAAAACATATATCCGTTTCCATTCGGCAGGTTCTACCCAGAGTAGTCTGATAGAAGATGATGTGACGGTTTCTCTGGATATTCTGGCAACAAACAGAGATCTTCCTTCTACCTTGGATCTTGGAGAGATATCTCACTCTACGCCGAATTCAAAGGTTTCTGCCTTGAGTTTTAAGAATATTACGATTCCTACCAAGAGCTATGTCCCTCCGATACGGGGAGATTTTTTGTGGCGTATCGTCTCAAATATGTCATTGAATTATCTGGCTCTGGATGATATTCAGACACTTAGAAGTGTACTTGAAGCGTATGATTTTGTCGGTGCAAATGATCTTTTGCAGAAGAAACAGACAGAATCTTTGCTTAATGGATTGAAGAGTATCTCCTATAAAAACAGTGATATGATCTATGAAGGATTACCTATCCGTGGTATTCATACAACATTGAAACTGGATGCCAAGAAGTTTTCGACACTGGGAGAAGCTTACTTGATGGTTAGTGTGCTGAATGAATTTTTCGCACTCTATTGTACGATCAATTCATTTCATAAGCTTGATGTAGTGATTGATAAGAAGGCTCGCTTTAACTGGAAAGCAAAACTGGGGAAACAGTCTTTACTTTAGTCTATATTGTCAGTTGCTTGTCGCGACAATGATCGTTTGTGGTGTTGAGACCTGACCTATCCATCCGTTTACTCCCAGGCTTGTACCGTTTTCTCCCAATATACTTGGTTTGATATTTTCCGGAGTTATGGTAACGGCAATTTCATAGGAGAGAGGTGTTTTCAATACCAAACGCATCAGATCTTCAAGCTGATGTTTCTTCTCTCCATAGTAGGAGAAAGAGTGCAGTGCGTCCCAGGAGATATTTTCAAAAAGGATTCGAAATTTTAAATTTCTTGTCAATACATAGCTGCCTATACACATATCGGTACCCAGACCGCAGTTGACATCTCCCAATTTGACATGTTGGTCTGCAGGTAATTCGGACTTTGAGATGATCCCCTCAATAATTTCTATCTCTTCATGTGCAAAGTAGTGCTTGAGAAGAGCAAGGAGAGAAACGGTTGACTTTTGGTGCATGGCAAGAATACCTGAGAAGGGAAGAAGCTTATGCATGTCGAGTGATATTGTTCTGTTTTGTGACTGAGGATAAAGACCGAGTATGGAGAGGATGTATTTGGAGAAGTGGTCGGTAAGATCATTCTCATACTGAACATAGTAGCGCTGTCTCTCCCAAATAGGGTAGATAAGACGCTTCAATCTGTGATTGAGCATATCAAGAAAATCCAACAGGATCTTTTTGTTGGCAGCATCTTCAAGTATTTTTTCACTGTAGTGGAGTGGCAGAGGGGAAGATGCTCCGAAAATACTGAGGAAATTCAGTTGCATTTCCACTTTTAGGGCTTTATCATTTTTACTGAAAACAATATGTTTGATATCTGATTTCTGGAATGATAGGCTCGGATTGGTGGTAAAAAGAATTTTTTCGTAAAGTTCATCCCATGTTTGATCAGGGAACATCTCTTTAAGAATACGCATGACCAGCTTGACTGCAACAGGAAGTGTCAGTTTATAAACTGTTTTTTCCAATGCGGAATTGATAAGATCCAAAGATTCGCTGTCTGTTTTCATAAGGCTTATCTTACTTTAACCTCTATTGCATATAACTTAGTCTCACAATTATATAATTTATTTTAATACATATTTAATTTTATTTGGTTAAAATGCATTCACATAGCTTTAATTTTGGAAGAGAGAAGTTACCATGGAAATAGTCGGACAAATTGTTAAGGGGCGTGTCTTGGTTATAGACACGTATGGGAAAGAGCAGATCCTGGAAAAAGGGCAGACTATTGCCCTGGGAGATGTGGTTAAGTCTCTCAGTGGTGATGCACTGATTCTGTTTGAGAATGATCCCGAGCCTGTGGTTATTTCAGATACAGCGGCTATAGAGATCGATAATGATTTTCTTACCTATGTTGCCAATGAAGCAAAGAACCGGGAAAGCAGCGTAGAGAATACGGTCGAAGATGATGTATCGGAGAATGATGCCAATGCATTCGCCGAAGGAGATGATGACGGACAGGAGCAAAGCAGCAGTTCGTTTATAGAAACATCGATTAACAGTGTGGATCTCTTTAAAAACAATGTGCAGGGGATCCAACTGGTTCGTGATACCACAGAAGAGACAGCGGTACAGGATAATAAACTCCAGTTTACCATTGTAGGAGAGAACGGTCAGTACTACCTGAGAGGGTCCGATACCGAAAAGCTTATTGTGTTTACCCATGCAAGGGAAGGGACACTGAGCGATGCGGATAATGACAGACACTTTGAAGTACTTGGTGTCGATAGAGGCGATATTCCTGTTTCGGTTATTAATACCGTACTCCAGCATACACAGCTTCCCCTGCAAACTACATCGAATGTACCGGCTATCGTACAGGAGGTGGTCAGCACCCTGCAAACACTGCAACACAGTGAGGGGCAGATAACAGACCATATGCTCCAGAGTGTTCTGGGTGTGGACTTCCCGGAATCACTTTCTGCCGGAGAGCTCTCTTTTTTAAATACACAGATAGATGCACTCGGACTGACACCCGGGAATGCAGGTTTTTATACACAGCTGACAGACCTTGCTTCAAGAGTCTATAACGGTGTACTCTCACCGTCAGAACCTGATCTTGTTGCCTCTTCGGACAGTGCTGATCCTGCAGATGATCTGACAAACGATAATACCCCTACAATATCCCTTGCACTGCCAGAGGATGTTTCCGTCGGTGATACGCTCAGCATTTATAATAACGGAACACTGCTCTTCTCCCATACGATCACACAAAATGATGTGAATACGCATTCTCTCAACGTAACACTCGATAGTCTCTCTGATGGTGATTACCGTCTTCATGCTATATTGACAGACGCCCACGGAAATCAGTCAGCCCCGGGAGATGCCCTAAACGTGACTATCGATACCTCCGCAGATAAAGATACCCCGCTTGAGATCACCCTGAGCAGTACGTCAGATAACAATGATGTCAACGGTACATACAATACAGAAGCGATTGATGGTGATAACCAAACTAACGATACCACACCTACGCTGGAGCTTAGAGGGATAGATCCGGATATTATCCGTATAGAGATCTCCGGACTTGTTGATAAAAACGGAAACCCTGTTTATGCTGTTTTAGAGCGTGAAGATGCAACACAGCCATGGGATACTGCAAACACAGGGTTTAGCCTGGATCAGGGAGTGTGGCGGTATACACCTGATGCAGAACTGAGAGAGGGAAGCCATGCCGTCTCTGTTACCGTACTGGATGAAGCAGGCAATACCGCATCGGAAGAGCTGACGATCAAAGCAGATCAGAACCGGCTTCTCATCGATACCACAGCAGATAATGATGCAAGTACAGATCCGCTTGTCCTGAACTCCGCAGAGGGGTATGATGTGATCAACTATGATGAGAAGAGTCATGTGGCATTCGATCTGGGGGGAGTAGATGTCTCTCCTGAAACACAGCGTGTACAGATCGTCATTACAGATAACGGTGCCAATCATACCATTACCCTTGAAGCGATACGCAGCGGGAACAGTTGGGTATTTAATGATGACCAGACCGCACTGAATGTAGAAGATCAGAACTGGCAGATCTCCAACCTTGATCTGAGTAGCTTTGATGATGGGATGATCAATATTCAGGCAACGGTGATCGATGATGCGGGTAATGTAATAGGTCAGACAACGACACTCACGATCACCCCGGAAAAAGATACCCGTGTTGATGGTGACTATAACAGTGATATCAATGACGGTACTGCACTTGATATTGCACTGAACAGTACGTCCGATAACAATGATGTCCACGGTACATACAACACAGAAGCGGTGGACGGGGACAGCCAGACCAATGACAGTACCCCTGTCATTGATCTGATCGGACTGGATGGCGATATTACACAAATCAGTATTACTGTAGATAACCACACCTATATGATCATGAGAGATGGGCTTGCCGGTGAATGGAAAGATGCAGAGGGATATGCAGGAAGTCTGGATCATTTCGGAGGGATCGTTCATACCTCCACCGACCCTGTAAATACAGGTATCCCTACAACCTTCACTCCGCATGCACTGGACGGATCGGCTGCAGGGGGCAATGATTATACCGTAACCATGACCGTTACCGATGATGCGGGGAACCGTTCGGGAGATATCACAACCACGATCAATGTCGATACCGATGCCGATGAAGCAGATGATCTGGGTATTGCACTGAGCAGTGAAAGTGATAACAATGATGTTAACGGTACATACAACACAGAAGCAGTGGACGGGGACAACCAGACCAATGATAATACCCCGATACTTGACCTGAGAGGGATCGATCCGGATGCGGTCAAGATAGAGATCGAAGTCAATGGTCACACCTATACACTCAGCAGAGCAGATATCAGTGCCCAATGGACAGGAGATACCGAAGCATTCGGGGATCCTGCCAATGGTGTGATCCCTTCGTCATTGACCCTGAGTGAAGCACTGGACGGATCAGCTGCAGGGGGCAATGACTATACCGTAACCATGACCGTTACCGATGATGCAGGGAACCGTTCGGGAGATATCACAACCACGATCAATGTTGATACCGATGCCGATGAAGCAGATGATCTGGGTATTGCACTGAGCAGTGAAAGTGATAACAATGATGTTAACGGTACATACAACACAGAAGCGGTGGACGGGGACAACCAGACCAATGACAATACGCCGGTGATCAACCTGAGCGGTATCGACAGCGATATCCGGACCGTGACGCTCTATATTAAAGCCGCAGGTGCCGACGACA
>Ga0256843_1003236_pt1 | contig 11418 bp, 12 predicted proteins | sample AlvinellametaG_FD_191572 | JGI IMG/M metagenome (GOLD analysis project Ga0256843, IMG submission 191572) | Pompeii worm associated microbial communities from hydrothermal vent at the East Pacific Rise, Pacific Ocean - Alvinella | ecosystem: Host-associated > Annelida > Integument > Unclassified ... | reverse complement strand
ACTGGAAGCTCTCGTGAGGCTGCAAAGCCTGATGCTTTTTGAGCATTAACAGCGAGATCATCACCTAAAATACCAGTCGTCTTCTTTGCAGCAACCTTACTTACTACCGCTGCATCATCTAAAAGAGTGGCAATATCATCAAGTAGTGCAAAAAATCCGCCTGTCATTTAAACTCCTTTTTCTCTGTTTTAACTATAATATCAGAAAAAAAGAAATAGCTTATATGGATATAATAGGCAAAAGGAGTCTCTAATGACAAAGATTTTAATAGTTTTATTTATGCTTCTCTCATCTCTTTATGGTGTAGAGATGGGTAAAAGTGGTGGATGTACGCTTACCCAAAGTGGTGTTGTTAAAGTTGGTTATAACGATGTTACACTCAAAGATGTAAGTTACACTATGCCTGCAAAGAGTGGCGGAAACTTTAGAACGATTTTTGTAGGAGCTAAGCTTTTAGTGGTTCTGCCTGCTACTTCTAAAACTCTAAAGGCAAAAGTACTTGACTATAAACCAAACAAACGCATAAAAGGAAAACCTAAAACGGGTCTTTTTATTGTAGAGTTTGATTATGATGGCAAAAAGAGAGTTTTAGAGATGGATTATATCTTTGATAAGGGTGTTATGAAAGTTTATAAAACTCTATCAAAAGCTCTTCGTGATGAGTTTGGTGTAGAAGAGGAGATGAAGATATGGTTTGAGACAGAGGTTGCATACTCTTTGTGTCATGTTAAGTAGTCTTTAACTCTCACCACTACAGAGCATCTTTGCTGTGTACCATTTCGAAATACCATCATCATTATAGTGATACTCTCTTTGTGATGGTGGTATAACACTGTTTCTCAGCTTCGAGCGAATAATCCCCATAACTACAAAAGTCAAAAGAAGTGCTGCTCCTGCTATAAAATAGTCATACATATACCATGCAACAAGAGCAACTACCAGCGTACCAAACTGTAAAAAGAGTCTCAAAAGCAGAGCTAAAGCTTTGCATTTGTTTGATTTTAGTGTCGGTGTCGGTTCTATTAAATCTATATAATCATTGTTCATAAGAGTAATTATACACAAAAAAAGTATCTATTTTTTATTTTGAGAATATATAACTAAACTAACTTTAGTCAATGTAACTAAACTTTCTTGATAAAACTTGCAACTATTAACTTTTTTTGCTAAAATACTGACGAAAAAAATATAAAAGGATATAAATTATGGCAAAACATCAATTTCAAACAGAAGCAAATCAAATTTTACAACTTATGATTCACTCACTCTATTCAAACAAAGAGATATTTTTACGTGAGTTAATCTCAAATGCATCCGATGCACTTGATAAACTCAATATGCTTGTACTTACAGATGAGAAGTACAAAGGGATTAAGTTTGATCCGCGCATTGATATTAAACGTGACAAAGAGAACAAACTTTTAACTATTGCAGATACCGGTATAGGTATGAATGAAGAGGATCTTTTAAACAATCTCGGAACGATTGCCAAGTCTGGTACAAAAGCGTTCTTAGAGAACTTAACAGGTGATCAAAAAGTAGATTCTCACCTTATCGGTCAGTTTGGTGTAGGTTTCTATGCTGCATTTATGGTTGCTGATAAAGTAGAGGTTATTACTAAAAAAGCTGGTGAAGAGAAGGCTTACAAATGGGTAAGTGATGGAACTGGTGAGTTTGAAGTAGAAGAGGCTACTAAAGAGGGACACGGTACTGAGATTATCTTACACCTTAAAGATGATGAGACAGAGTTCTTAGAAGAGCATCGTATTGAGTCTATCGTTAAAAAGTATTCAAATCACATTCCATTTCCTATCTTTATGGACAAAGAGAAGTATATTCCTGCAAAAACAGATGATGATGGCAAAGAGATTGAACCAGCACGTACAGAGATTGAAAACGTACAAATCAACTCTGCAAATGCACTCTGGACAATCTCTAAGAGCGAGTTAAAAGATGAGGATTACATCTCATTTTATGAGACATTGGCACACTCAAATGAAGAGCCACTTACATGGATGCACCATAAAGCTGAGGGTGCTATAGAGTATACAACACTCTTTTATATTCCAAGTAAGGCACCGATGGATATCTACAGAGTAGATTATCAACCAGGTATCAAGCTCTATATCAATCGTGTTTTCATTACAGATGATGACAAAGAGTTAATGCCGACATACCTACGTTTCTTACGCGGTGTGATTGATTCTAAAGACTTGCCGTTAAATGTAAGTCGTGAGATTCTTCAGTCAAACCCTGTAATGGCAAAAATCAGAAACGCATCCGTTAAAAAAGTTCTCTCTGAACTTGCTAAGATGATGAAAAAAGAGCCAGAAAAATATGATACTTTCTACAAAGAGTTTGGAAATGTACTCAAAGAGGGACTTTACAATGACTTCGCTAACCGTGAGAAGATTTTAGAGCTGCTTAAGTTCCATACACTCAACTCAGATGAGATGACGACTATTGAAGAGTTTGTTAAAAATGTAGATGAAGAGAAGAAAGAGATTTACTACCTAACTGGTAAATCATCTATCGATATGTTAAAACACTCTCCTGTACTTGAGAAGTTTAAAGCTCGTGGAATCGATGTGCTTCTTTTAAATGAAGAGGTAGATACTATCATCTTCCCAATGGTAACAGAGTACAAAGAGTATAAGCTTGTGCCTGCTGCTGATGCGAAGTTTGAAGAGAGTGAAGAGGAGAAAAAAGCTAAAGAGGAGCTCGCTAAAGAGTATGAAAGCTTTACAAAAGAGATCAAAGATATCTTAGGTGATGAGGTAAAATCTGTAGAAGTTGCAACAGAACTTACAGAGTCGGCAGTTGCGATTAAAGCTGACAAAGAAGATCCGGCTTACATGATGGCTCAGATGATGAAGCAGATGGGTCAGGGTGGTGATGTTGAAGAGCCGGCTCCGATTTTACAGATTAACCCTAAACATGAGCTTATTAAAAAGCTTAAAGAGTCAGCAGATCAAAACCTAATCGAAGATGCTGCACATGTACTTCTAGATCAAGCGAAGCTCTTTGATGGTAGAGAGTTAGATGATACGGCAGATTTTGTTGTGAGACTTAACAGAATTATGTCTAAGGCTCTATAATTCTTCTGAATGAGTGTAATTGTAGCACTCATTCATCTTTTTCCTCTTTCTTCACTTTTAGTTTACTTTTTATTTACTTTTAACACGAAAATATGATATCTTCTTTTTATGTTGAAAAAATTTAAATTTTTTATTAAATCATCACGGGCAAAGGATATTGCATCTTTATATCAAGAGGCGTATGAGCTTTGTGATGAACTGGCTTCTAATGAGTTGGCTCAATTGGATATTAAAGATTATGTCTACGATACTAAAAAAGCAGTTGAAGAGCTTGGCCTTGATGAGGAGCTTATAAATCAACTGGTAGAAGATTATGTAGATCAGATTGTAAAGGCTATTACTCAGTTTGAATCTTATCTTGAGAGACTGCAGGAGTCACAAGACAACTCACTCTCTTTGGATTATGTCCCTTTTCGAGAACTAGCGCACAAAAACCTTGGAGTTGCTAGAAATCTTCGTATAAAAGATGCAGAGAAACTGCTTTATGAGTTGATGAAAAAAGATGATTTGGAGTATCTCTTAGTCTGTCTTGAGGCGCTAAAAGTGTGTGCTATCAAGCTAAAACCTGCACGTGCATTTGACACACTCAAGCTTATAGAGGTTAAAAACTCTCTTTAGATTATCTCTCTCTTAAAGTTTGAGATATCTGCTCGAGCTTATTTTTATTTTTCTTGATGATAACCTGCTCTTTCTTGTCGAGTGGAAGTGCAAAAGCAAGAAGAATAAATATGAATGAAAAAACTATCCCTCCTAATATGCTAAGTATGAGTTTTAGTTTAAAGTCATTCATAATATCTGCTACTTATTTCTCTTCTTGTGAGTTTTCATGTGTCATATAGACCCAGAACTCTTTATGTGAGTACCCTTTGTTTAAAAAGAATATCTGTAGTATCGCTACACGATAGAGAGTGATCAACATCTTTGCATAAGGTATAAAGAGGCTAAGTTGAACAAAAAGCGGTTGCTCCTTTTCACCTTTTGACTCTATCATCTCTTTCATTCCAATATTGTTACTGAGATAGATTCCAAACATAATAGAAAATGCAAAGTTAAGAATCAATCCAAAAATCATATAAGCGACAAATTCCTGTTCATACATTCCTGCAATCATATTATAATATCCTAGATTCTAATTCGTTATTCAATTCTAGCAAAAAGTATATTAGATTATGCATAAGCGTTTATTTTACTCTTTGTATAGAAAGTTCCAAAGGGTATAAGTGAAGCAACAAAAAAGAGAAGACTCTCTTTAAAACTCCATCCTGCATCTTTCCAGGCTTGAACTAAAAGTATACAAAATGCTATAAACAAAACACCATGAGCCATTCCAGCTATTTTTACAGCAAGCGGGTAACCAAAGATGTACTTAAGAGGCATAGCAATAAAAAGAAGTATTAGGTATGAATACCCCTCTATTGAGTTGATTAGACTAAATTTTTTTACACTGTTTTTAACCATAATTTTCGATATCTCCTTGAGATTTTAAATTTTGTGGAAGTATATAATCAAAAAGTAACAATTATCCTATATTTCTAAAATTATAAAAGAGCTAAAAACTTTATTTAAACTACTTTGTAATATACTAAGCCCACAAATTATGAATAAAGGTAATTTATGGATACTAACCTCGTAATAGAGGGATTTAAATTTATGGCACTTGGGATGGGAACTGTGTTCGCATTCTTAATAGTGATGATTGTATGTATGAACATTATGTCATCAGTTATACATAAATTTTTCCCTGAACCACAAGCTAGTGCGGATACAACATCGGCAAATGCACAACAAGACAATAAAAAAGTAGTTGCAGCTATCACTGCAGCAATTGCACACCATAGACAAGGTTAAGGATTATAATGGCTAAGAAATTTATAGATGTAATGGACACAACTTTCAGAGACGGTTTCCAGTCAGTATTTGGCGGTCGTGTACTGATGAATGACTTTTTTCCAGCGGTAGAAGCAGCGAAAACAGCTGGTATTAACCACTTTGAGTTTGGTGGTGGAGCAAGATTTCAATCTCTTTACTTCTACTTAAGAGAAGATGCTTTTGAGATGATGGATAAGTTCCGTGAAATCGTAGGACCTGATGCTAACCTTCAAACTTTAGCACGTGGTGTAAATACAGTTATGCTTGATACTGGTTCTAAAGAGCTTATCGACCTTCATGCAAAAATGTTTAAAAAGCACGGAACTACGACTATTCGTAACTTCGATGCATTAAATGATATTGAAAACCTTAAATACTCTGGTGAGAGAATCAATCACCATGGTTTAAAACATGAGATTGTTGTAACAATGATGGAGCTTCCTCCAGGTTGTACAGGTGCACATGATGTACCTTTTTACGAGAAGACACTCCGTGATATCTTAGATAGTGGTATTCCATACGATAGTATCTGTTTTAAAGATGCAAGTGGTACTTCAAATCCTCAAAAAGTTTTTGAAACTATTAAAATGGCTAGAAAACTTGTAGGTGAAGATACACATTTACGCCTTCATACACATGAGACAGCGGGTGTTTCTGTTGCTGCTTATATGGCTGCACTTGAAGCGGGTATTGATGGTATCGATTTAGCTGCTTCACCGGTAAGTGGTGGAACAAGTCAACCAGATATTCTTACTATGCTTCATGCTACTAAGGGAATGAATGTTGACCTTGGTGGTTTAGAGATTGAAAAAATCTTAACTTACGAAAAAGAGCTTCAAGAGTGTCTAAGTGACTACTTCATGCCACCAGAAGCGACAATGGTATCTCCTATTATTCCATTCTCACCAATGCCAGGTGGTGCACTTACTGCAAATACGCAGATGATGCGTGATAATGACATTATGGATAAATTCCCAGAAGTTATCGCAGCAATGCAAGAGGTAGTTGAAAAAGGTGGTTATGGTACATCTGTAACACCAGTTTCACAGTTCTATTTCCAACAGGCACTTAACAATGTTATGCAAGGTCCTTGGAAAGCTATTGCTCCAGGTTATGGAAGAATGGTACTTGGTTACTTTGGTAAAACTCCGGTTGAACCAGATCCAGAGATTGTAAAAATTGCTTCAGAGAAGTTAGGTTTAGAGCCAACAACTGAGAAAGCACTTGATCTTGCTGATGCAGATCCTGAAAAATCATTAGAGAACTGGATTAACAAGCTAAAAGAGGAAAATATTGAAATCACTGAAGAGAATATTTTCATCGCAGCAGCATGTCAAGAGAAAGGTATCGCATTCCTTAAGGGTGAAGGCGAATTAAATGTACGTAAAATTTCAGAAATGAAAAAAGATTGTGAAGAAGGAAGTTCAAATATGGGTAGCGGAAATTATACAGTAGTAGTAGATGGTCAAAAGTTTAGTGTTCAAGTTGCAGAGGGTGATGCAGATATTCAAGTTACAGCAGTAAACGGTGAGAGTGCAGCTCCGGCAGCAGCGGCTCCAGCAGCAGCTTCAGGTGATGGTGTAGATATCAAAGCACTTCTTCCGGGTAACGTTTGGAAAATCGTAGCTAATCCAGGTCAAAGCGTTAACGAAGGTGACGTAATTATGATTCTTGAATCTATGAAGATGGAGATTGATGTTGTTGCACCAAAAGGTGGTGTTATCAAGTCTATCAACGTAGCTACAAACGATAAAGTTGTAGAAGGTCAAGTTGTAGCAGTACTAGGATAAGCCGATGAAAAAAATTGTACTTAAACTACTTGCTTTTATGATGCTTTTTGCATTCTCTGCTACGCTTAACGCATCAGAGCATGCGGCAGAAGCTGCAACAAATGTCTCAAAACATAAAGAGGAGACTTACGAGTCTAAACCTTTTAGTGAGATGATTACAGGGTTTTTAGAGTCTACTGGTATCGTGGCTCTTGTTAACCCACGTGAAGATGAGATGAGTGCTACTGGTCAGCCAATGAGTGACTTTCACAAAGGTGCTGGTCGTGTAATTATGATTCTTGTAACATTCTTACTCTTTTGGTTAGCTATTGCTAAAGGTTTTGAGCCACTTTTACTTCTACCGATTGCCTTTGGTGGATTACTGGCAAATATTCCTGTAGCAAACATAGCCGGACCACACGGTTTCTTAGGTGTTATCTACCAGATGGGTCTCTCAAATGAGATGTTCCCTATTATTATCTTTATGGGTGTTGGTGCGATGACAGACTTTGGTCCACTTCTATCAAACCCTAAAACAGCACTTCTTGGTGGTGCTGCTCAGTTTGGTATCTTTGGAACACTTGTTGGTGCGGTTGCACTCTCTCAAGCTGGTCTTGTAGACTTTACACTCCAACAAGCAAGTGCGATCTCTATTATCGGTGGAGCAGATGGTCCGACATCTATCTTTATTGCTACAAAACTTGCTCCTGAGTTACTTGGTGCAATTGCAGTTGCTTCATACTCTTATATGGCAATGGTTCCAATCATTCAGCCTCCGATTATGAAAGCATTAACAACTGAGGCAGAGAGAAAAATCAAAATGACGACACTTCGTCATGTATCTCGTTTAGAGAAGTTGATTTTCCCTGTTCTTGTACTTGTTCTTGCTATTTTAGTACTTCCAGAGTCTACGCCACTTATCGGTGCGTTTATGTTTGGTAACTTCTTAAAAGAGTCAGGTGTTGTTGAGCGTCTTAATGATACGCTTCAAAATGCACTTATCAATATCACTACGATCTTCTTAGGTCTTGGTGTTGGTTCTAAGCTTGCAGCAGATCAGTTCCTTGTTCCTGAGACTATGTTCATTATGGTTCTTGGTATCGTTGCATTCTCTGTAGGTACTGCAGCGGGTGTACTTATGGCTAAGATTATGAATCTCTTCCCAGGTAACAAGATTAATCCATTAATCGGTTCTGCTGGAGTTTCAGCGGTTCCTATGGCTGCTCGTGTATCAAATAAAGTTGGTATGGAGTATGACCGTACAAATATGCTTCTTATGCACGCAATGGGTCCAAATGTTGCGGGTGTAATTGGTTCTGCGGTTGCTGCGGGTGTATTAATTTCACTCTTCCAGTAAGTGCAACTCTACAAAGCAGCGCATCCTCTGCGCTGCTTCTACAATTTTCTCTTTTTCTTCTCTTGACTTTTTAAGCTTATTAGAACTGTTTTTTTATATCTATTTGTATCGAAATGATTGTTATATTTATCTGTAGAGGTAGAAGGAAGATGCAGAGAGTAGTTCTATAAACTAGCTCTCTTGTTGCATAATAGAGGCGATGAGGGCGATAACACCATGACTTTTTGTCTTATCTATAAAGCCATTTGCACCGAGCATCTCTGCTTCACGTTTGTTGTTTTCACCTGTCATCGATGAGTTCACAATTATAGGGATGTTTCTTGTTTTTGCATCACTTTTGAGTAGTTTGATAACAGTAAAACCTGACATCTCCGGCATCTCAATATCTGTGATAATAGCAGGAATCTTATCAATCTGTTCAGCATTGAGTTTTGCAATAAAATCGATAAGTTTCTTTCCATTATCAAAGAGTTTCATGTCAATATTTGCATTTCTAAATATTTGAATAAGGTGACGCTGTGCAGTTTTAGAGTCTTCTGCAATGAGAACTGTTCCAAATTTTAGTTTCTCTGGGATATTGATGTTCTTTAGCTCTGCTGTGTCTCTCTCAACATCAACAAGTGCTTGAGGAATAACATCAGCAAGAAGTTTTTCATAGTCTAAAATAAGACAGAGACTTCCATCTTCTAGACGTGTATCATTCATTACAACACCATCCTCTTTAAGGCGGTAACTATCAGGGGCGTGCATCTCATTCCAGTTTTTCTTGATAACTCTGTATGCTGACATTATACGCAGTCCAATGATAACACCGTTAAAGTCACAGATAAGAATGTTAGAACGCTCTATCTCCTCTTTTGTCAATGTCGCTCCAAGCCATGCAGGAAGATTTAAAATCGGAATCTGCAAACCACGAAGAATGATTGTTCCTTCAAGGAGTGGATGAGCTGAAGGTATTTGTGTGAGATAGTGGTTCTTTGCCTCTACCACCTCACGTGTTTTAAAGACATTGATGGCATAGTATGCTGAATCTTCTTTTTCACTTACCCTAAAAACTAGTAGTTGTAATTCGTTGTTCTTTGCTAGATTAGTAGCAGCATCAACATTATCTAAAACAGACATTGAAATACCTTTTGTTAAATATCTCTTAATAGTACCAAAAATAATATGAAATATGCTTGAATATTAGCTAGGAAATGTTAGAATAACTATATTTATAATAAAGGTATTTTATGAAAATTGCTGCACTCTCTCTTTTGATTTGTACTTTTTTGTCTGCAAATGTCTACTACTCGAAAGTTGAACCTTATGAGGTGAGAAAGATATCTTCGAATGTTTCGGGGGAGGTTCTTTTTTGTGATGAGGATATGATAGGTAAAAAACTTCCTGCAAAACCTTACATTATTATCGACTCTAAACTAGATAATGATGAACTTAAAGCTATCAATGAGAAGTTAAACTACTACAACTCTACCTTAGAAGCCGATAAGAGAATCTTAGTAAACTTAGAGGAGACTCTAAAACGTAAACGTGAAAACTACAAGAAGGTAGAAGCGCTTACTATTAAGTCAAGAGTTGAAAAAGATAGGGAGTTTTATGATCTCATTAGCAGTGAGAACTCTTATCTAAATACGCAAAAAGAGATAAACTCTCTAAAGACAAGTATTGCAGATCTTAAACTAAGACGCCAACAGCTTTTAAAAACGATTGCTGACAAGCATCTTGTAGCAAAAGGCTTTACTCTCTACTCTATAGAGGTGAAACCGGGACAGGTGGTTAGCTTTGGAGCTCCACTTGCAACTGTGGCAGATACATCTAAAGCACTCCTGACTATATATCTTGATGATGAGGATTTAGCAAATCTTGACAAGAGAGTAGTCTATATAGATGGTCTGAAAACTGACTATAGAGTTGAACGTGTAGTAAACATTGCCGATACAAAAAATATCTCAAAATATAGAGCGCAGATTATCATAAAAGCACCAAAGATTTTTTCAAAACTAGCAAAAGTAGAACTTAAGGACGATATGAATGAGTAAAATTACTGCTTGTCCGCTTGACTGTTATGATGCTTGTGGCATTGTTTATGATGAGGGGAAGTTAAAAGCATTTAAAGATGGACATACGCAGGGCTTTTTATGTCCGCATATGAACCACTATGAGCAGCATGAACGTATCTTAAAGCCGAGATACAAAGGTAAAGAGATAGGTATGGATGAAGCACTACAAAAGCTTCAAGAGATGCTTGATGCCAACTTAAAGAGTGAGACACTTCACTACAGAGGAAGTGGAAACTTCGGACTTATGCAAGAAGTAGTTGATCATGCTTTTGCATCAATGGGTGCAACTTTAACTGATGGAACACTTTGTGACGGAGCAGGGGAGGCTGGAATTCTAGAGGGACGCGGAAGCAACAAGAATATGCCTCTTAGCGAGATTGAGAAGTCTGATGTTGTGATATTTTGGGGAAGAAACCCACATACGACATCTTCACATCTTCTGCCACTCATAAAAGATAAAACTATTATAGTCATTGACCCCCTAAAGACAAAAATAGCTAAAATGGCAGATCTGCACATCCAACTTCAACCACACTCAGATATGCTTTTAGCAATGCTGATGGTGAGATTTTTTCACATTAACGGGCTGTGTGCTGAGGATTATCTAGAGGAGTATGCAAGTGAGTTTGAGGATTACTATGAACTTACACAGACAGTACGCATCAAGGCTACTCTTGAAGATATCGGTGTAACACTTGGTGATATCGGACGTGTAATAGACTATGTTACAAATAAAAAAGTAGCAGTTGTTGTCGGTGTTGGTGTTCAGAAGTACCAAGATGGAGCAGATGCTATGCGTGCTATCGATGCTTTTGCAGTCTCTTTGGGACTCTTTGGCCGTGAAGGGTGTGGTGTTGCATACCTTGGAGATTCAAAAGAGGCGATAGAGTCTCCTTTTAATACCAAAGCAAAGAGAGTCTCAAAAGTAAGTACTCCTTTTGATGAGTTTAAGACAGTTTTCATCCAGGGTGCAAACCCTCTCTCACAGATGCCAGATAGCAACAGAGTAAGAGATAGTATAGAACATACTCAAAATGTTGTCTATTTTGGTCTTTATGAGAATGAGACGAGTGAGATAGCCGACTTGGTTATTCCCGCAAAGAGCTTTTTAGAAAAAGATGACATCCGTACATCCTACTCACATAATGGTATGATGGTGATGCATAAGCAGGTAGAGAGTGAGATAGGCATAAGTGAGTATGATTTAGCAGCCTATCTAGCCAAAGCCTACGACATTGAGCTCAAAAGCGAAGCGGAGTATATAG
>Ga0256843_1003235_pt1 | contig 11423 bp, 12 predicted proteins | sample AlvinellametaG_FD_191572 | JGI IMG/M metagenome (GOLD analysis project Ga0256843, IMG submission 191572) | Pompeii worm associated microbial communities from hydrothermal vent at the East Pacific Rise, Pacific Ocean - Alvinella | ecosystem: Host-associated > Annelida > Integument > Unclassified ... | reverse complement strand
TGAAATCTTTTCGTCGTGGTATTCACAGAGGAAAGTATGTCAAAAAAGGACAAATCATTGCTTATGTTGGAACTACAGGCCGCTCAACAGGTCCACACCTCCACTTTGAACTCCGTAAACGCGGACGTGCCATAAATCCACTCCGTGTTGTTCAAGTAACTACAAAAAAACTTCACGGAAAAGCAAAAAAAGCTTTTTTACGCCTGAAGAAAAATTATGATGAGAGTATTGAATTGCATCTCAACAACAAAACAAAACCCCAAAAATATGGTTCGTTTGAGAACATGAGCTATATTCACTTCCTGCCAAAGCAAGACAATGGCTAAAATAGTTGCTATAAAAGAGCTGCGTGAGCCAAAGTTCATAAAACCCATAGAGATCAACTATGAACAAGAGGGAGTGCTTAAAAAATGGGAAGCGGTCATCAGCCATGACAGTGTTGCCATACTCCTCTACCATAAAGAGAAAAAAGCTTTCATTCTAGTAAAACAGCTCCGTGCTACAGTGCTCAACAAAAACCCAGATGATGGCTATATGTATGAGCTGTGTGCCGGCATAGTTGATAAGAAGTGCTCTTTAGCTCAAATTGCTAAAGAGGAGATCCTTGAAGAGTGTGGCTATGATGTTCCAGTAGAAAAGTTAGAGAAGATCAGCTCTTTTTATACCTCTGTAGGCATATCTGGGACACATCAGACACTCTACTACGCTGAGCTTGATGAGTCTATGAAGATAGATGAGGGTGGCGGCATTGAAGAGGAGCTCATCGAAGTTATCACCATTCCCTTAGATGAGGCAAAAAAGTTTATGTTTGATGAGCGTTATCAAAAGACAACGGGAGTATCCCTTGCTTTTTACTGGTTCTTTGAGAACAGACTAGACAAAATCTAGCGGGTCCATATCGACCTCTGCAAGTTTTGTCTTACAAGACCTTACAGCCTTTATAAGAGCGGTACTCTTATCTGCCCGCAGCAGTATCTCAAAACGATACTTTCCGGCAACTCGCTCAATGGCACACTTTTTAGCACCCACTATCTCAACATCTCCAAATCGACGCAGAGCATCTTCCATCTGACGCATCTCCTCGTGAGCTTTTTGCTCTTTTTTATGCGCAAACAAAACACGGCAGAGCTTTTTAAAAGGTGGGTAGAGTTCTTCGCGAAAGAACTTCTCCTCTTCTAAAAAGGCCTCATAGTTCTCAAGGTATGGTCGAAAGAACTCCTCATTAAAACTCTGTACAAGAACCTTTGCATCTTTTGCACGACCGCTTCGTCCAGCTACCTGAATAAGCAGTGAGAGCGCTTTCTCTCGTGCTCTATAGTCTCCTTGACTAAGTAGATTGTCCATTCCTAAAATTGCCGCAAAGGTGACATCGTGGTAGTCATGCCCTTTTGAGAGCATCTGTGTTCCTACAAGTATGTCTATCTCTCTGTTGTTAAAGCGCTCGAGTGCCTCACGCAGCTTCTTTGCAGTGGTTATGGCATCACGATCAAACTGCTCTACTTTTGCCTCTGGAATATACTCCTGTACCACTTTGAGTGCCTCTGCTGTACCGACGCGTGAGCTTACTAGCTCATCGCCACTACACTCTGGGCAGCTCTTTGGAATGGCTTGTGTAAAGTTACAGTAGTGACACTTGAGTGCATTGTGTTTGAGATGCAGACTCATTCCTACACTACAAAAGGCACAGGTAAAGGTATGTCCACAAGAAGCACATAAAAGATGCTTAAAGTTCGCCCGTGTCGGTACAAACAAAATAGACTGCTCTTTTTTTTCTACCCGCTCTTTTAGCTCACGCAAGATACTCTCGCTCACCCCCTCACTCTCACGCAGAAAAACAAACTCTCTCTTAGCAGCTATATGTCCACCTTTTAGGCGGATATGAGGAAACTTCACATAAGATGTAAGTGAGGGTGTTGCCGAGCCTAAAAGCACATGAGCACCATAGAGATGCCCCATATATATAGCCAGATCGCGTGCATTGTAGCGTGGGCGCGAAGCTGATTTGTAACTCTCATCATGCTCTTCATCAACAACGATTAATCCTAAATCTTCTACTGGCAAGAAGAGGCATGAGCGTGCACCCGCTATTATCTTTGCAGTGCCATCATCTATCTTTTGGAGGGCCTTTTTCTTTTGTAGTGGTGTGAGTTTGGAATGCCACATAACAAAATGCTCTCCAAAATGCTCCTCTAGTCGCTTGGACATCTGCGGTGTAAGCGATATCTCCGGCATCAAAAAAATTGCCTTCTTTCCCTCACGCAGAAGCTGATGGAAAAACTCCATATATATCTCAGTCTTACCACTTCCCGTATCTCCAAAGAGTAAAGAGACAGGGTGTTGTTTGGCAAATGCGAGAGCTTCTTCTTGTCTTTTGGAGAGTTCTATTTTACTTGTAAGTGCTTCACTTGAGATGTTTGTACTCTTTAAAGGTGCTTTTTGAAAAGCTCGCTGCAGAGATAGAGCATCACCTAGTGAGCAGATATAGTAAGAGGATATGAAGTTTGCAAGTTGGAGCTGTTTGGCTGAGAAGTACTCATCTTTGAGTGAGGCAATCTCTAAAGTCTCAAATGGTGGTTTCTCAACTTCGTTGATAACAACAGCTGTGCGCTCTTTGTTGTTAAGCACTACAGAGACTACACTCCCCTTTTGCAGCTCTTGATGTGAATGGTAGCTTAAAAGATCAAGCGGAGATGCTACAATGGCAACTTTATAGTAGTACACTGTCTCTATTTAACAAGTCCATTACAGGTCTCATCTTGACCATCATCTAAATCAAAGGTACCATCATTTGAATCATATGTCATAGCACAATCGATATCTCCTACTCTAAAGACATAGTGAGTATATGGTGCGCCATTATCTGTTGTACGCCAGTATCCAGATGCTGTCTTTGCTGTAACACCATATGTTAAAAGCGTATGAACACCATCACCAGTAAAGAGTGTTGTAGAGTTTTCACTCAGTGTCGATATCCAGCTGTTATCGCCCTTTATGATTCTTTTTTGACGCTCATTAACTATGGCGCTACGAATGGTTGCTACATCTGAGCGACCCTTACCAAGATCAGCCATCTCTTTTGTCTTTGTAAACTTTGGAAGAGCCACAGAGGCCAAGATACCAAGAACCACTATTACAAATATCAACTCTATTACAGTAAAAGCACTTTTATAACTACGCATAGATATATCCTTTATATTATCGTTTATAGTAGCATTATTTTGATTATGTTTGTTTGAAAGAGGTTTAAAAAAGAAAGGGATGTAAAAGAGTTAGTCGTTTTCACTCTTAGCGAGTGAAAACGACTAGATGAAGAAAAACTAATTCTTAATCTTGTGAGAATTTTAGAACTGGAGATTCATTAACACTTGGAGCAACATCTTGCTCAACTGTATATGTATTATCACCGAATGTTAATGTAAATGATGTACCACCGATTGCATCAGCATAGTCACTAGCTTCACCACAGTCACTTGGAACAGTGATTTGATTAGTAATTGCATCTGCAGTAAATGCGTCTGCAACATTCTCAGGATCATTTAAAACAGCATCAGACCAGATAGCAGGAAGTACAGTTCTGTTTAATGTACCAACGAAAGATTTACACTTTCCAGCTTTTGCTTGGTCAGAAACACCAATGAATTTCGGAAGTGCAACCGCCGAAAGAATACCTAAAATAACGATAACGAAGATCAATTCGATCATAGTAAAACCAGCTCTTTTCATAAAGAACTCCTTGTAAATGTAATATTTGGATTACTCTTGTAACCTTAAGTAACATTATGAAGCTTTTTCGATTAAACTTTGCTTAAAACAGCTCTATTTATAGATAATTCACGCTATTTTCACTTCTTTGTGACGCATTATTTTCAAACAAAATATAATATTTATCTGTGTATATACTTTTGGAACTATTTTTGCTTGTTTTAGATAATAATACAAAAGGATTTCAGAAATGAGCATAGAAATATCAAAAACCCATGCACTTCTAGCCCAAGCGATGGACTACAGAGCAGCAAGACAAGATATGATAGCTTCAAATATTGCCAATGCTGACACTCCTTACTACAGACCAAGAGATATCCGCTTTGAAGATGCACTTATAGCGAAAAAGGCAGAGATCTACCATAATGACTCAAAAGAGTTAGAGATGGCACGTACAGATAAAAAACACCTTCAAGCAAAAGATGAGCATACAGCAACAAAACCGACTCTCTACTTTCGAGATGGCCATATGGCTAGAAATGATGGTAACTCAGTTGATCTTGATGTAGAGACAACAGAGATGAGCAAGAACTCCATTATGTTTAATGCACTTGTTCAGGCAAACAAAAAAGAGGGCGCTATCTTTCGAGGTGTTATAGAGTCTTCTGGCAGACTTAACTAAGGAGTAGGCAATGAGTAACTTTTTAAACAGCTTTGACATCAGTGGTTATGGACTCTCAGCACAGCGTGTTCGTGTAAACACCATCTCAAGTAACATTGCAAATGCACAAACAACAAGAACTGAAGAGGGTGGTCCATACCGCCGCAAAGAGGTAGTCTTTAAAGCTGTAAATTTTAATGATGTCTATAATGATATGCTCAACAAAGAGAGTAACTCCCTTGGATACTCCGATCCACTTGATGAGGGTGAATTTGGAAAAAAGGCAAATCCTGCTATAATGAGTGTAATAGTTGACAAAGTGGTAAGAGATGACTCAAAACCACTGATGAAGTACGAACCAAACCACCCTGATGCCGATGCAAGGGGTTATGTAGCCTATCCAAACATCAACCCTGTTGTGGAGATGGCCGATCTCGTAGAAGCAACACGCTCTTATCAGGCAAATGTTGCAGCATTTCAGAGTGCCAAAGATATGGCAAATGCAGCCATATCTCTACTACAGTAAAATGGAGCTTTAAAGTATGAACAATGTTAATGGTATATCTTCTCCATCTACTGCGGAGCTTTTAAAACAGAAAGATGCGCTTACAGAGCAGAGCCAAAGTGGTGGAGCAAACTTTGCAGATACACTCAAGTCTGCCATAGATGATGTCAATGAGATGCAGCAAGAGAGTGAAAAAGCTATAGCTGATCTTGCAACCGGACAGGTAAAAGATCTCCACCAAGCTGCTCTTGCCATCGGCAAAGCAGAGACAAGCATGAAACTTATGCTTGAGATCAGAAACAAAGCACTCAATGCATATAAAGAGATAGGCAGAACGCAGCTCTAGATGCCTACTCTCCAACAGCAGAACAAAAGTAAAAAGATTATCTTTTTATACATCCTTATCCTTTTTGCCTTTGGCGTCTTTTTAAGTGTCATGCTCGTTACCGTACTCAAAGATCGCCATATGCCCTCGCTCTATGCAAAAGAGTCCTCTCGTGCACAACGCGGTAACATCATCTCTGCAGATGGCTTTCATATAGCCAGTACAAAAAAACTCTACAAAGCAGTTGTAAACACCCGCTACATCGATCCACAAAAAAAAGATCTATTTGTCGAACTCTTCTCTATCTACTCAGGTATGAGTCCAAAAGCGATAAGAAAACGACTTGCAAAGCGCAAAGGTGTAGTTGTTCTAAGCTACAATCTCTCTCAGATTCAGGCACAGTATCTAAAGAAGCTCTCTTATGAGCTGCGTCGCTTTAAGGTCTTTATGTCTTTGAAAAACCCTCGTACAGGTCTGCGTTCTGTTCATGGACTGAGTATATTGGAGAGTGGAGAGAGCCGTGAGTACCCTTATGGAAAACTTCTCACCCCAATTATAGGCTACCCGCATAAACTTGAAGATGACGGCTACACTTTTGTTCAGGGTGTCAAAGGCTTAGAGAAGCGTTTTGATGATGAACTCTCACCTCGACAAAATGGTCTGCTTCGTGGAAAGCGTGATGTAGCGAGCTATATTATTCTCAACAAAGAGAGCTTTTACAAGCGTAAGATTGATGGGCTTGATATCAAACTCACCATTCCGCTCTCTTTTGAGATTCGTATAGAGAAGATGCTAGAGAAGATGAAAAAAGAGCTTGATGCAAAAGAGATTATGATAGCTATTATGGATGCACACACTGGCCGTATCTATGCACTTGCCAGCTCTAATCGCTATCTTCCAAAAAAGATACGACGCAGTGACTACCCATCACTCAATGCCGGCATGATAGAGTATAGTTTTGAACCGGGAAGTGTTTTAAAACCTATAACCTTTTCGCTTCTCTTAGAGCACCACCTTGTAAACCCTTATGATCTTGTAAATGGGCATAACGGGCGCTTTAAGATCGGTCGTAAGGTGATAACTGATGAGCATAGATTTGACTGGCTGAGTGCTGAGAATGTCATTGTCTACTCTTCAAATGTCGGAATAGCACAGCTTGCACAAAAACTCTCTGGTTATGAGTTTTATGAAGGGCTGCAGCGCTTTGGCTTTGCAAGTAAATCGACACCTGATCTTATCTATGAGAAGGTAGGCTCCATTCCCTCTGCAAAACGCTTAGAGAATGAGATCTATAAAGCGACCTGTGCTTATGGTTATGGTATTCGTGCCAATCTTATGCAGCTTCTTCGTGCCTACAGCGTCTTTAACAACAATGGCAAGATTGTCACACCAAAGATTGTCCACTCATTTATAAATGAGTACAATGAAGAGACACTAACCCCTGAGTTTGATCAAGACCAGATTATAAAAAGAGAGACTGCAGCTCGTATGAAAAAGATTCTCATAAAAACGGTCAACAAAGGAACAGGGAAAAAGGCTATCACACCTGGAGTAGAGGTTGGTGGAAAAACAGGTACGGCTCACATTGTTGAGCGAGGCAAATATGTACATAAATACAATACTGCCTTTATGGGTTTTGCCAATGACTATAGCGGTCACGACTACACTATAGGGGTTATCGTTGTTAAACCAAAGAGTAGCCACTTTGCAGCACAGACTGCTGTACCTGTCTTTAAAAAGGCCATAAATATTATGATAGAAGAGGGAATGCTAGAGCCAGATGTTATCAAGCAGCCTCGTAGTACCGACAACGGCCTCCACTAAGATAACGGTGTTACCTACCTCTATTTCACTTACAGGTTCAAAGTCTCTGTTTACAACGGCCACATAGCCTATCTCCAAAGGTGATAATATCTCTTTCATAGTCTCTATAATAAGATCAGCACTACGCTCACCCTGTGCGACAAGCTGAGAAGCTGTGTAGAGTGACTTTGGAATCTTTAAGGCCTCTTGTCTCTCCTCTTTTGAGAGATAGACATTACGACTGCTCAGAGCTAGTCCATCACTGTCTCGTACAGTATCTACAGGAACTATATTTACATCTAAGAAGTAGTGTTTTACCATCTGCTCTATTAAGTTTAACTGCTGCGCATCTTTTTTTCCAAAGTAGGCATTTGTAGGGTTTACTATATTTAAAAGCTTCATCACAACACGCAAGACTCCACTAAAGTGTCCAGGGCGTGTTGCACCTTCAAGTACATAACCGCGTACATTTGGTGCTGCTATCTTTACTTCATCTTCAAAGTAGAGATCCTCCGTACTTGGCATATATAAAAAGTCAACTCCTGCAAGCTCACATATCTTCTTGTCTGCTTCATCACGGCGAGGGTACTTATCTAAGTCCTCTCCTGCTAGAAACTGTGTCGGGTTTACAAAGATAGAGACAACGACAAGCTCATTACTTTTGCGTGCTTCACGAATAAGTGTAATATGTCCCTCATGGAGTGCCCCCATTGTTGGAACATAACCTATCGTTTTGTTTTGCTCACGCAGAGCCTTTTTTAGCTCATTTGCTGATGTTATAATCTTCATATTTTGCCTTGATGTGTTATACTTTCGCAATTATACAATATCTTTAAGAGAATCTTTTGTATATCTTCACATGGCAAGACAAATCCTCCCGTTGGTCTGAGCATACCCTGCAAAGATATACAAAAGATTGAGAAAATATAAAAAGTGAAATAAAATGGATAACTACGAATATACAGAACTTTTAAAAAACGTTACAACAAAAATGCAAAATATTACCGGTGTTGTTGAGCCCGAAAAGATCGAAGCAAGGCTGCGTGAGATAGAGGAACTTGAGAACAACCCTGAGTTTTGGAACGATGCAAAAGAGGCTGCCAAGATTCAAAAAGAAAAAACCCAGCTTGAGCGTAAACTTGAGAAGTACCGCATAGCAAAGTCAGCTGTTGAAGATGCAAAAGAGCTCTATGAGATGGCAAAAGAGGAGAATGATGAAGAGTCACTCCAAGCACTCTATGATGATGCCCCACAACTAGAGGAGCAGATTCGTGCTATGGAAATAGAGGTACTCCTTAGTGGTGAGAGCGATGCAAACAATGCCATTTTATCTATACACCCAGGTGCTGGTGGTACGGAAAGCCAAGACTGGGCGGCAATGCTGCTTCGTATGTATAAGCGCTGGGCTGAGAGACATGACTTTAAAGTAGAGGTACTTGACTATCAAAATGGTGAAGAGGCAGGTATCAAAGATGCAACTATCCTTATAAAGGGTGAAAATGCCTATGGTTACCTCAAAGTAGAAAATGGTATTCACAGACTTGTTCGTATATCTCCATTTGACTCCAATGCAAAGCGCCATACTTCATTTAGCTCGGTTATGGTCTCTCCTGAGATTGATGATGATATTGATATTGTCATTGAAGATAAAGATATACGCATAGACACCTACCGTGCAAGTGGTGCAGGGGGACAGCATGTAAACAAAACTGAGTCTGCTATACGCATCACCCACATCCCAACAGGTGTCGTAGTACAGTGTCAAAACGACAGAAGTCAGCACAAAAACAAAGCAACAGCTCTTAAGATGCTAAAGTCACGCCTCTATGAACTTGAACTCGAAGAGCAAAAGGCAAAAGAGGCAGGTGTTGCAAAGAGTGAGATAGGCTGGGGACACCAGATACGCTCTTATGTTATGCAGCCATACCAGCAGGTAAAAGATACTCGCTCAAATAAAGCCTACTCCAATGTCTCTGCTATTTTAGATGGCGATATAGATAAGATGATAGAAGATGTACTCATCTCTCAAAACAAGCAGTAATAAAGATGAATCTTCTTAAAGAGTTTTGCCTGAGTGATAAGTGCTCCTATCTGCCTGACCATAAACAGACTACACACTATAAGGTGATAGAGAACTGTTCAGCATTCTATTCTCAAGAGCTTATAGAGAGAGGCTACAGACGCTTTGGAAAGATGTACTTTCGCCCTATTTGTGAAGATTGCCACGAGTGTCAAAGTATTAAGATAGATGTAACAAACTATAACTTCTCAAAATCAGCTAGGCGAGTTTTAAAAAAAGCGTCAGATATTCGTACCTACATACAAAAGCCGACACTTACAAAAGAGCACTTGGCTCTCTTTGACAAGTACCATCTCTATATGCATGAAAAAAAGGGGTGGGAGTATGAGAAGACATCTGCTGAGCACTACTACAGCTCTTTTGTTACAGGACATGAAGATTTTGGCTATGAGGTACTTTACTTTTATGAGGGAGAGTTAATAGCCGTCGATCTTATCGATATTCTTCAAGACGGAATATCTGCTATCTACTTCTATTATGATCCAGATTTTTCGCACTACTCGCTTGGAAAACTCTCTTTATACCATCAGATAAAGTATGCACAGAGTGCAGCTAAAAAGTGGATCTACCTTGGCTACTATGTAAAAGAGTGTCCATCACTCGCTTACAAAGCAGAGTACAAACCCTACCTTACACTCCAAGGCAGACCCAACGAGTATGAACCTTTTATATGGTCTTAGAGAGTTCTCTCTTTTGATACTCCTGTATCTCTTTTTTCTTCTTTATTAGCTCATCTTGGAGCTTCTTCTCAAGCTTCTCTTGCTCAAGTTTATCTCTTTTTCTAATTCTCTCTATGCGTTTTTGTTCTCTCTCTTTTTTTGAGAGGTAACGCTTTCTTTGTGCTTCTTTCTTTTTACGCAGTTTTGCATCCTCTTTTAGATATGCATCGATCACGCCATCACTCTTCATCTCACCAATATGCTCAAAGTAGAAGTCTAAGATCTCTTTTTTATAGCGTTTTGTATCTAAAAGACCACTGTTTATCAAAGTAGAGACAAGTGCAACATCTTCATTTTGCAGTGCTTTTTTAAAACTTTTATCAACTAAAAAACGGTACTCATCATACTCTTTGGCTAAAGATCTAAGCCTATTGAGATAAGCTTGTTTATCTGTTATCTGCCCTCTCTCTAGCTTGTAGCCAAGCTCTTTTGTCTTTTTGACATTCTGCATATATCTATCTATTTTAGCATCTAAGTCAGCGAATTTGTCAACCTTTTTTAAAGCCGCTATTTTAGGAGCATTATTGTAGATGACATCACCTAAAGCAGAGAAAGGGTAAGGGTTTTGTGCTTGCAGAAGCAGTGTAGTAAAGAGAAGTGTTATGATAATTTTATACATGAGCAACCTGTTTTTGATATATTATAACAAAATTGTCATTTATAATAAAATAGAGGAAAAAAAGAAGGGGTTAACTTATGACAGTGCAAGATGCACTGTCAAGAAAGTGAAGATTATCCGTTACGCTTTTTAACGATCTCTTCAGATACGTTTTTAGGAACTTCTTCATAGTGATCAAATTCCATAGAGTACGTTGCACGTCCCTGAGTATTTGATCTAAGGTCAGTTGAGTATCCGAACATTTCAGATAATGGAACGAATGCATCAACAATTTTGTTACCAGCACGATCACTCATGTTGTTAACTTGTCCACGACGACGGTTAAGGTCACCGATTACATCTCCCATATACTCTTCAGGAACTTCAACTTCAACTTTCATGATTGGTTCAAGAATAGCTGGATTTGCTTTTTTCGCAGCCTCTTTGAATCCCATAGAAGCAGCAAGTTTAAATGCCATCTCATTCGAGTCAACATCGTGGTATGTACCATCATAAAGAGTGATTTCAACATCTTCGATTGGATAACCAGCAAGTACACCACCTTGCATTGCTTCTTCGAAACCTTTTTCAACTGCAGGGATGTATTCTCTTGGAATCGCACCACCTTTAATGTCATTGTTAAACACAAGACCAGCACCGCTTTCAGCAGGTTTCATTCTAAATACAACGTGACCATACTGTCCACGACCACCAGACTGTTTAGCGTATTTGTAGTTCTCATCAACTTCGTTTTTGATCGCTTCACGGTAAGATACCTGTGGAGCACCAACTTCAGCTTCAACTTTGAACTCACGCTTCATACGGTCAACAATAATCTCAAGGTGTAACTCACCCATACCAGAAATAATTGTCTGACCAGTCTCTTCATCAGTGTGAACTCTAAATGATGGATCTTCTGCAGCAAGTTTGCTTAGAGCGATACCCATTTTCTCTTGGTCAGCTTTTGTTTTTGGCTCAACTGCAACAGAGATAACCGGATCTGGGAAGTCCATTCTTTCAAGAACAACTT
>Ga0256843_1003234_pt1 | contig 11427 bp, 14 predicted proteins | sample AlvinellametaG_FD_191572 | JGI IMG/M metagenome (GOLD analysis project Ga0256843, IMG submission 191572) | Pompeii worm associated microbial communities from hydrothermal vent at the East Pacific Rise, Pacific Ocean - Alvinella | ecosystem: Host-associated > Annelida > Integument > Unclassified ... | reverse complement strand
CAAAGGAGTATAAAATAATTAGATTGTGCAAAATAAATTTTTCAGCCTAGCCATAGCTAAGGTGAAAATATTTTTTTGTGCAAAATTGTTATTATACACTCCTCCCAAAGGGCATAGTATAGATGAGTTTACTCTGCGTTAGATAACCCTAACCGTAGCTTTGGCCACGCTTAGGAACATCTGCCTTGATTAAACTCATCTATACTATGTTGAGAAACATAGAAAATATACAGGAAGTCTAAACAAAGGCTTTCTATGTTCAAAAAAGTTTTTCCCCTTTCATTAATTCTTTTTCTAAGATTTTTGGGACTCTTTTTGGTTTTACCTGTTCTTTCACTCTATGCACTTGATTTAGAGGGTGCAACACCCTTCTTAGTCGGTGTTATTGTTGGGGGTTACGCCCTTACACAAGCTATATTTCAAGTTCCATTTGGAAGCATGAGTGATAAAATAGGAAGAAAACCGACTATTTTGTTTGGTCTTTTGATTTTCCTAGTCGGTTCACTTATCTGTGCCTACTCAACAGATATCTATACACTGATGTTTGGACGTTTTCTTCAAGGGGCTGGAGCAATCGGTTCAGTTGTTACGGCAATGATTGCCGATTTGGTTGAAGAGAAGACTCGTGGACATGCCATGGCCATTATGGGTGGTTTTATCGCTATGAGTTTTGCATTTGCTATGGGTCTTGGTCCTGTTATAGCTTCACACTATGGAATTAGCACTATCTTTATTATCACTGCCGTTTTAGCAGTGATTGCCATTGTAGTTCTTTTTGTAAAAGTACCAACCCCTCCAAAGATTAAACATATCTATCATGGAGAGACAAAAACAAGTGATATCTTAAAAGATCCAAATCTTCTTGGTATGATTATTATCAATGCGATGCAAAAAGGTCTTATGACTGCAGCATTTGTTATCATTCCTGTCTTTTTAACACAGCCAGAGTATGGTTTTAACTGGGCGAAGAGTGATCTGTGGATGGTCTATGCTCCTGCTATGGTAGCGGGACTTGTTGCAATGGGACCAGCTGCTGTATTTGGTGAGAAGAGAAATATTCCAAAGCAGATTTTCATGCTCTCTATCCTCCTTTTTACTGCTTCATTTGTGATGATGGGACTCACAGACTCTAGTGCAGTTTTTATAACAGCGGTAATCTTTTTCTTTATAGCATTTAATATGATGGAACCTCTTGTTCAGTCTATGATTTCCAAGTTTGCAAAAGTACACCAAAAAGGTGCTGCTCTTGGTATCGCAAACTCTGCAGCCTACTTCTTTACATTTTTAGGTGGTACATTTGCAGGGCTTTATCTTGATGTAAGTTCACGGGAGACACTTGGTCTTACAATCGGTGCAATCGGTCTTATCTGGCTTATATTTACAGCACTTAAGATGAAAAATCCTATTCGCTACTCTCACTTGGTTATTCCCCAAGAGGAAGTTGACTTTGATAAACTCAATGCTTTAGAGAGTGAACATATCGCCGAGTGGTTTATCAATGAGACTGAAAAAGTTGTTGTAATTAAATACGCAACTGAAGCTATGAGTGAAGATGAACTTAAAGAGAAGGTTTGTAAGTAATGAAGACTCTATACACTCTACTCCTGCTTCTATTGGTCGGTTTTGGTTTTAATGGCTGTGATAAAAAAGGAAGTGGCGTCTCTGAAGTACACTGGGACAGAGATATGTGTGCACGCTGTGCCATGGTTGTGAGCGATAGACACAATACTGTTCAGGTAAAAAATCCTAAAAACGCCAAACCTTATATGTTTGATGATATCGGCTGTATGGTTCTATGGTTTGATGAACAGAGAATTCCTTGGGCAGATAAGGCTATTATCTGGATTACAGATGTAGATACAGGTGAGTGGATCAATGCAAGAGAGGCATACTATGATACTGAAAATATAACACCTATGGCTTATGGCTTCTCAGCACATCAAAAACTTGAAAATATAGAACCGACACAAGAGGTTATCGACTTTGATGAAGTGGTAAAAAGAGTTAGGGAGATAGGTAAGTAGGTTTCTCATCTCTCATTATCAAATTTGGCTCTACAAAAGGGGCAAGATTTGATAAAAAGTTCAACAGAGTCAAAACAGGTGAGGCGTAAAAAAACTTAATCTTATGGTTATGGTGCCACAACATATCTGAGTATTGATAGACCTCATGTGGAGTATCGCCTACTCCATCTCTGTCTCTGTCAAATCCTGCATATCTGTCCCAGTAGTTATACTCTACAACATTGTTGCTCCCAAAACCTCCAGAAACATCCTTCACAACATCATCTATATTTCCAAATATCCTGTTTTTTCTAATTGTATTGTCTTTAATAGTTGCATGAAAATGGAGTGCCTCTTTATTATAAGATATCTCATTATCTATAATGTAGCGCTTCATACCAATACCCTTCTCCTGCCCTTGTATATAGATAGCCTTGGCATTAAAACTGATACGGTTTTTTTTCAATGTAAAGTTACTCACACCCCCTATCATTACACCAATTCCAGCAGCCCCTTTAGAACTAACTATACTATTTTCGATTACCTCTGTATCTTTTGTGCCCATAAACATCATAGCTACAGAGTTTGCACTATATTTATTTTGAATAAAACGATTTGAGTGCGAGTTCGCAAGATGTGTCGCATAACGGTTAGCTTCAAATCTATTACCTCTAAAGATGTTAAAGTTGGAGTAGTTAAGTGTTACATCTCTTGTTGCATAGATTCTATTATTGAGAAATGTATTGTTATGCGAGTAGTATATTTTTAATCCGTCACCTCTTAGGGCTATACTATTTTTACGCGTTGTGATAGAGTTCTTCTCAAAGAGAGAGTCTCTGACCATCTCCATATCTATACCATAGAGGACCTCCTCTATCTTACACCCAATAATCTGAATATCTGCAGCATTTTTAAGCGATATTCCTGCATCAATACGCTGCATACTACTTCCACTATTACGAATATGAAGATTTTGCAAAACAACCCCATCACTCTTTATGGTAATAACACTCCCCCTGCCACTCCCCTCAATGACTACACCATCTTCTAAGCCTATAATTTTCAAAGGTTTTGTAATAGTGACATCACCCTTGTAATTCGCAGCATTTAGTTTAATAGTAGAAAAAGGAGCCGCTCTATCTACTGCCTCTTGCAGTAGATTTGCTTCGAGTGTCAGGTTTATGAGGAGGAGAAGAAGAAAACGCATTATCTATCTGCAATAGAGTTAATAGAACTTATGTATCTCTTCCATAATATCGGCAAACTCCATCGTATCACTTTTAGATTTTAAAAAATCTATAAGATACTTCTCGCTCGCCTCTACACCCTCAGATTTTTCAATCTCTAGCAGTTTTGCATAGAGCTGGGCTATAATCTCTATAACATGACGAGAGATCTTTTTACGCGATGCATGATAGCCTATAATCTCACCCGTATCCGTATCTTTGCGTATCTCAAACTCTGTAAATATCCAGTAGTATCTGCCATCTTTTGCCAAGTTTTTCACAACTGCATTGATATTTTTACCACTCTTTATAGTCTCCCAAAGGAGTTTAAAGACAACACGAGGCATATCTGGGTGTCGTACTATGGAGTGGGGCTCTCCTATGAGCTCCTCCTCTGTATAGCCAGATACCTCCATAAAGTAATCATTTGCAAAGGTGATTCTCCCTTTTGCATCTGTCTCACTTACTATATATCTCTTAGGATCAAGCTCAATCTCTTCATCTATGGGTGTTGGTTTTGTCATTATATCCTCCTACAGGCTATCATTTAGCCAGTTGATTAAGCCTTTGCTTACCTCTCTAAAGCCAAATATTCGTTTCCCGTTATTTCGCTTTGAGAACTCCTCTGCTGCTCTATATGAGTCAAAAGGGACCAAGTCATCTCCGGCAGGTGATGTAACACTGCTGCCATAGACAAAGAATGCCCCTTTTGCCTTTACCGGTTTTGTAGTTGCGAAGTCTGTTACATAGATATTTTTAAAGTCATCCTCGCTCTTGATGTTAAACTCCGGCCACTTTCCAGGTTGAAAATAGAACTCAAACATCGATTTTGGTGATACAAAAAATATCTCCTCACCACTGCTCAAATCAATCTTTGCCACCCATTTTGGATCTTTATAGACCTGCATATGTCTCACAAGCCCTGTTGTATTTTTATCGTAGTTCATCTCATAGGCAAAAAGCCAACCAGAGAGCACCAACATCACTATCAATATCTTTTTCATCATCACCCTCCTAAACCAGATCTTTTTTCTCAAAAACTTTGTACCCAAAAAATGCAAAAATCGCTCCAAGTAAAAGAGGATACGCAATTGAGAAGAGTACAAAGAGTGGTTGAGAGAAAGAGTCAAGTATATAATATGCAACCGGCCCAATAACAGTTAGTTCCGGATCAAAAAGCGAAATAGCCGCTACTCTAAATGTCTGCATAGGATTAATTAAGGCTATAGAGATAATAAGCTCTCCACTCATTCGCTGCTGCAGCATCAAAGAGATAAGACCTATATCAATAAATGCCAGTAGAAATATCCAGATAAAAAACGCTATTCCCAAAGCAACTTCACTCGACTTTACAAAAGAGGAGATAAAAAAAGCTATTCCTAAAAATGTTGCACTCATAGAAAAGAGCAGTCCCGTATAGAGGAAAAATATACTCCACGGAATTGCAGCCCCCTTAATAGCCCCATAGACTACAGCTATAATCATTGCAAAGATAACAGGAAGGTATACTGTAATAAAGCGGCCAATAATTTTCCCCCAGTAGTACTGTTTTAGTGAGATAGGAAAAGAGAGCATATACTCCAATATATGGCTATCTCTATCACCTGAAATAGAGCGAACAGTCGTAATTAAAATAAATATAGGCAAAATAACGATAGTAATCTGTATATACATCAACAAAAGACGACTCAGTCCACTAAAACCCATAACCTGTGACTCTGTAACACCGGCTATAAAAAACAGAGCAATAAGTCCCCCAAATACAAGAGAGTAGACTAAAAACCATTTAGCGCGAAGAGACTCTTTAAGGTCCAAATAGGCTATTAAATAGAGATTTTTCATGGGTTATAGACTCCTGCAAGTTTTATTTTTTTACGAATTTTAGGGTTTGACATATTCTCTCCTCGTAACATCTTCACATAGACCTCATCAAACTTCATCGCCCCATCCAAAGCAAACTCATAAGCACCAAAGCCATAACGCATCGGTGTATCTTCTCCTAAAAGGTAGTAAGCTTTATCAACATCGATATAAGTCTTTGTATCATTTGTAAAGACCATTGCCGCAACACTTTTTAAATCAATATTGTGCTTTTTTGAGTAGAGTATCATACACCCTATATCATCAAAGTATAACTCATCATCCATAACAACCTTTGCAGAGTGTATAAATGAGGTAACAGGCATGTGACACTCAGGACAACTCTTCTCATTTGATGCATCACACCCGACAGTTATCAAAGATAGTAAAAAGAGTACAAGGAGTGTTAAAAGTTTAAAATTTCTCATCTGATACCACTTTCCCCAAATCCATATAGATCTGTCTATTAATTAGCTCTTTAACCTCTTCAAGTCTATGTGTTACAAAGAGCAAAACCTTTTGCGACTCATTTGCCTGAAGTAGTTTGTAGAAGTCATCACGTGCCTTGGGATCAAGATTGGCTGTTGGCTCATCATAAATGATAATATCACTCTTTTTTGCCAAAGAGATTGCAATTAGCAGTTTTTGTTTCATTCCCCCACTAAGCTTGAAAAATGACTTGCTCATATTTGCTTTGATATCAAGCTTCATCTCATTAGCGTAGTGTGCAATCAACTCTCTGTCGACATCACCGCTTGTCGCAATATAGTGCATTAGCTCATCAATACTAAGCTTTATTGGAGGAGGAAGCTGTGGTACAAAACTGATATGTTTTAGAACTTCCAAGCGCTCTTTAATAGGATTTTTACCATCTATAAGAACCTCTCCGCTATCTGGATGATAATAGCCCATAATAGAGCGAATAAGAGTCGTCTTTCCTGCACCGTTTGCACCCATTAATGCGATAGATTCTCCCTTGTGAAACTCACAACTGACACTGTCTAAAGAGAGTGTCGAACCAAACTTTTTGGTTAAATTAGATACTTTTATCATCTTCTACACCAAACTCTTAAGTCTAAAGTCAAAATTGAGTGCATCTTCATGACAGACATCAATACAGCGACCACAAAGTGTACAGTCTGCTCCTGTAATATACTCTCTTGTAATCCCTTTCTCCTCTCTTTGTTTGTCATATTTGGCTTTTGTAATCTCTAAAACCTGATTTTCAAAACATACATCATGGCAAACCATACAGTGATCACAGTTGTCATTCCACTCCACTCTAAGAGCAGATACTTTTCCTATCATTCCATATGTTGTTCCGATTGGACAGATATATGTACACCAGGCACGACGAGAGAAGAATGTCTCAAATGCTAAAACTACAACAACCCAAAGCAGTGCTAAAGACCAACCATAGGCAATTGCACGAGAGAGAATACCAACAACATTGATTGTCTCAAATACAAGATAACCGCTAAAGAGTGAAAGAATTAAAAATATTGCCCAGAAAAAATATCTTATTCTATGATCAAACTTTCTATCTTTGATGATTTTTTTATGCACAAGAGTATCATGCCACTTCTCACCAATCTCCGATAAAATTCCATAAGGACAGACCCAGGCACAATAGGTTCTCCCCCCAACAAGTAGATAGAAAATGATAATGGTACTTACCCCGATAATAATATTAATATGGAGGTGATGCTCTGCTAAAAACATCTCCAGCGTAGTAAAAGGATCAATGAGGTGAAAACCTAAAAAGCGTGAACCATTGAGTGTTCCTTCTAATATCTGGATATCAATTGCAAACGATAAAAAGAAGAAGAGGTGAATAATAAAGACAAGAATCCAACGCTTCATCCTATAACTAAAAACAGTCTTCCCCTCTTTTGTTTTATTGAAAAAAGTTGACCAAAACGTAGTTCTTTTTATTGTCTCTCTATTATTATACTTATCCATCTTCTTATCCTATGCCTTTTTAGTTTTGGCTTTTTGCTGCCTCTGCACGAGCTGGAAACTCACCAATCTCATCTGCAAATCTTCTTAGGTCATCTTCGTTCATATGAAGTAAAAGACCCTTCATAACCATGTTCTCTTTACGACCGGCTTTAAAATCCTCAAGTTTTTTATAGATTGTATCGCTGCTTTGTCCAAAGAGTTTTGGTCCCATAAGTTTTTTACCATTTTGCTCTCCGCTACCATTTACACCGTGACATGAAGAACATTTACTCTTATACTCATCACTCACTTTAAACGCAGCCATATTCCCCGCTTTTTGTCTTAAAGCATTGAGTGCTTCACTCTCTTTTTCTCTATCGCTCTTCTCTTGAGGAGTTGCAGTTGCTGCCGCTTTTCTAGCACCCAAATCAGCTATAACCTTGCCATGCTCTCCACCATTATATGGGCCACCACGCATAGCTGTCCATGCAGCCAATCCTAAAATCAAAAGTGTTAGTAAGCCTACGACTATATTTTTCATTATCTATTCCTCATCTTTGTAATTTCTAAATTAAAACTGTAAATCTCATCTGCCATCTTTCTAAGATCTGCATCACTCATCTGTTTTACCAGAGCACTCATTAGTACATTTTTCTTCTCATCCTCTTTAAAAGAGCTAATCTTTTTGTAGATATACTCTGCATCTTTTCCTAAGAGTGATGGCCCAATAACACCATTGGCATAGTCATTATGACAAGCTGAGCATCTCACAATAAAATCTTTTGAGAGCTTGCTTACAAGCATGGAGACTTCAACCTTCTCATAAGGAGAACGAACGTTCATATTTGCATCCACCTCTGTTCTTGGGCGCACTCGGACAGAGGCATCCCTGTTTGCAGGTTGGGCATTTTGATCATATGCACTCTTCTCTCCATAGTCATAGTAGTATGAGCTTCCGTCTGTCTGTCCTCTCTCTTTGGTAGCGACCTTTAATGCTTTTGCATCTTTATTTTCAACTATCTCAATCTGTGGAGTTGCAGAAGATGCAAGCTTTTCATCTTCACTCTTTTGCTCTTTTGAGTTATCACTACAACCACTAAAGCTCGTTATAAATATAAAAGATGACGCTAAAACCAAATCTTTAAATCTCTCTCGTTTATTATAAAGTTTCATACACATTTCCTATACTTGATTTTGGTACTGCTCTTCATATGTCATACGCGGTTTGATGACAATTGATGGCTGCTGGGTTGGACATATCTCTTCACAGGCACCACACCCTATACATCCATCATATATCTCAGGTCTTTTTCCACCACCACTATCGCTTACCATTGATATGGCACTTAGAGGGTTTGGAATTGGGCAGATATCTGCACAAAGTGTACACTCTTTACCCTCATAACCCTCCATACGTTCCAGGAGTTGTAACTCTAGCTCTGTAACGTTGCGAACTGATTTTGTAAACTCTCTCATTGGTTCGAGATAATCTTTTGGAACAGGTGTATTGCTCATCGCCAGACATCTATCTGGAAACTCTAATACAGCAACTCCCATATGAATATCTTCTGCTTTCTCACAACTATGATCGAGTGCTCCACTAGGACAGGCTAAAACACAAGGAACAGCATTACAGGCATAACATCCACGCTCAAGTGCATCAATATATGGAGTCCCAACTCCATGTCCCATATCAATATCAGCAAGTTTTATGGAGTGATAAGGACAAACCTGCAGACACTGCCCACACTTAATACAGAGTGCCAAGAAATCTTTCTCTGGCACAGCACCGGGAGGACGAAGTCGATTTTCAGCCTTAAGTGCATAGGGGGAGAATATCATCCCTCCACCAAGGACTAAGCCCAATACCCCCAGACTCGAATATTTTATAAAGTCTCTTCTATCTGTCTCTACTTTCTTTGCCATATCATCCTCTCCTAAAATATTTTACTTATACGTGGTTTCTCATCTTCCATCAAGAAGAGCGGTTTTGTAAATGGTGCAAGTTTTGCTAAAAAGTTCAATAGCGAAATAACCGGTGAACCATAAAAAAACTTTACGTCACTATCATACATCCAGAGCTGATCCGCATACTGATAGACCTTATGAGGCGTATCGCCAATACCATCATTATCTCTATCGAACCCCTCATAGTTATCCCAATAATTCATTACTATCTCATTCTCATTTGTTTTAGAACCACGGCTATCATTAACAATATCTTCTATATTACCGGCAATAATATTGTTTTTTATAACATTATTCTCACTAAGTGAGTGAAAATGCATCGCTTCAGCGTTGTAGAGTATCTTGTTATCCTCTATCCAGTTATGTGTATCTGGTTCAAAAGGACTTCTATCAATATACATCCCCTGTGCACAGTAGAGTACAGTATTGTCTTTAATCGTAAAATTAGAGACATCTTTTAAGCCTATTCCCATGCCTGTAGCACCTTGAGAGCTCTTTACAATATTACCTGTAGCAATTGAATCTTGTGAATACATAAAAAATATTCCTACTGAGTTTAACTCATAGACATTATCTTTAATAATATTTTTTCCCGCATACATAAAGTGCAAGGAGTATCTGTTATGTTTTCCGTAATTCTCTACTATTTCATTACCATGAGAGTACCATACAACCATATCTCGTGATTTAATGAGCGAGTTCTTTTTAATTATATTATCATTAGAGTACCAGAGTCTTAGTCCATCTCCACGCAGACCTAAAGCTACATCTTTAGAGGTGATTTTATTATTGGCAATAAGAGAGTTATTTACCATCTGCAGATCTATCCCAAAGAGACAATCTTTAATAACACAGTTACTTATCTCAGATTGTGTAGAGTTTATCATAGCGATTGCAGCATCAATCTTCTCATGTCTATCTCCACTATTTATAATTGTGAGATTTTTGAGTGTTACGTAGGGAGCTTCAACGCGGATAACAGTTCCACTCTCAAGACCATCAATAATGACCCCTTTCTCCTGTCCAATAATAGAGAGTGGTTTATTTATAACTACACTCCCTTTGTATACTCCTGCAGGAAGCTTGAGAATAGAGCCAGCCGGAGCTCTGTCTATCGCCTCTTGCAGTACATTATTTGCACTAAGCGTTGTTAAACAACCAAGAAAAAATAGTGCAAATAGTCTTGAGCTCATCTTACGCCTCGCCCATCTCTTTAAGAGCTTTTTGTTTCGCAAAAAATGCAAGAATACTAAAAAGACTGATAGCAACAAGCATATAAAAACCAATAGTTGGATAGGAGTGTGTCGTAAATTGAGCAATCTTCCCATCACCAAATACTGTCGGCATAAATGGTTTAATTTTAAAAGCTCCCCAATCATGTAGATTGTGCCCGAACCAGTAGAGCCAGTAGGAGTAATCTGCAATAAAGATAAGAGGGAGTGCTGCAGGAACAAGCATTATATAACTAAATATCTTCTTATCATAAGCGATAAAGAGAATAATTCCCAAAGAGAGAAGTAACAATGCATAAGGACCTACTGCACGCTCAAAATGTCCTCCAACCCACATCGGATCCATTCCAACATAGTGGTTAATTGTATTCATCTCATGAACCTCCCCACTATATCCATCAAAATGAAAATATACGGGAATACCCTCTGGAAATGCCTCTTTAGGATAGTTAGGAGCTTCTAATGAAACCGCCCAGATAGGAAGTGATGCAGGCCCAATTTCTGCCTCTGCTTCAATCATCTTCTCTAAGTTATTGTGTGCCTCTTTAGGTGTTGTTACACTCTTGTACCTTCCCTCATTGTAAAGATTCCAAACACTCTTACTCAGCGCTGAGACCTCATCACCCTTTTGCTCATCTACGAGATTAAGAGTACCGTGAAAAGCAAGAATTGGGAACGTAAAAGAGATAGTAAGTAGAACTAACGCTATTGTGGCAAAGACTTTGGCTTTGATTAGACTTGGATGCATATCTTTTCCTTATTTCTTATATATAATTTTGTTTTTATAATTAATTATTAATTTAATTATAGATTTATATTATTATATCTCATATGCGTTATTTATTTAATGATATATATCAATTTTAGATATGGAGGGGGGAGGGGAGTACCCTCCCCGTAGAAGTTTAGCCTATTCTCTTTTTAGAATAGATTTGCATTTTCGTCTACCCATTTTAGGTATTCGATAATGTTTTTAGTCTCCTCTTCACTCATATGCTGGTTAGGCATTTTTAAGTTGAAGTAGTCAATCATACTTTTAATGTATGGATCGTCATATTTAGAAGCTGGGTTCATAATAAAATCTTTTACCCATTTCTCAGCATTTTCATGTCTCATAAGAACACCTGTTAAGTCAGGACCAGATGAAACTTTACCGATAACGTGACATCCACCACATCCACCTTCACCAAATGCTCT
>Ga0256843_1003233_pt1 | contig 11427 bp, 7 predicted proteins | sample AlvinellametaG_FD_191572 | JGI IMG/M metagenome (GOLD analysis project Ga0256843, IMG submission 191572) | Pompeii worm associated microbial communities from hydrothermal vent at the East Pacific Rise, Pacific Ocean - Alvinella | ecosystem: Host-associated > Annelida > Integument > Unclassified ... | reverse complement strand
GAGACTTGATAAATATTTAAGTGAAAAAACAGGCTTTAGCCGTAATCAAATAACAAACCTTATAAAAAATGGTTTAGTACAAGTAAATAAAAATATAATTACTAAACCTTCTTTTAAGGTTAGTGACAATGATATAGTAGAGTATGAAACGAAATCTTTTGAAGAAAAAGAGGAATATCAAGTAGATTTTGATGTACCTATAATATATGAAGATGATGATATATTAGTGATAAATAAACCAAGTGGACTTGTTATTCATCCAGCACCATCAGTAAAAGAAGCGACACTTGTAGATTGGCTTAAAGCTAAAAATATCACATTATCAACTATTAGTGGTGAAGAAAGACATGGAATAGTTCATAGGATAGATAAAGAAACTACAGGTGCATTAGTAATAGCTAAAAATAATGAAGCACATCAATTTTTGAGTGCACAACTTCAAGATAAAACAATGGGGAGAATTTATTTAGCTATTATTGATTTACCTTTAAAAGAAAATACAGAAATTGATAGACCAATAGGAAGAAATCCTAAAAATAGATTAAAACAAGCAATAGTTCCAAATGCAAGAGAGGCAAAAACAAGATTTTTAAAATTATGTTCTAAAAATGGAGAGATTATTGCTTGTAAACTTTTTACAGGAAGAACTCATCAAATAAGAGTGCATTTAAACTCTATAAATCGTCATATTTTAGGGGATGAATTATATGGGGCAAAACAAAGTGATGATAGAGTGATGTTACATGCTTATATTTTATATCTTATTCATCCAAAAACAAAACAAAAAATGACATTTGTAGCACCATTATTTGATGATATGAAAGAAAAAATAAAAAATATATGTAAGGAATATATAGATGAGAAAATTAACAAAGAATATATTATTAGCGGGTTCGATAGTTTTAGCGATTACAGGGTGTACAACTAATCCACCATTAAAAAGTAGTCCAAATGTAGCTCAAGTAAAAGAGCTTAGAACTTTAAGTGATAGAAATGCTATTGCACTTGAATGGGATATGGTAAATAAACCAAATATTGCAGGGTATTATATTCAAAGAAGTGAAGATGCTAAAAAATATACAACAATTGCTAAAATAGAAAGTAAATATGTTACTCATTATACAGATATAGGATTAAAACCAAATAAAGTTTATTTTTATAAAATATCAAGTTATACTAAAAAAGGTGTGCCATCTTTTGCAAAATTTAAACAAGCTAGAACATTAGATAAATTAGAAGCTATTCCTTTTATTGCAAATGCTGGATTAAAAGCAAAAGGGATGATTAAGATTATATTTAGACCACATCCAAATGAAAGAGTAGAAGGATATTATATAGAAAGATTTAATGATGAATCTTCTAAATGGGAAAAAATTGCAGATTTAGAGCCTAGACTTAGAGCTGAATATATAGATAAAGGTCTTATAGATGGAAAAGTTTATAGATATAGAATTATAGCTTATACATTTGATAGTATTAAATCATATCCATCTAAAGTTATTGTAGCTCAAACATTACAAAAACCTCAAGTGATTGTAAATTTAAGTGCTACAACTAATTTACCAAAAAAAATAGAATTATCATGGCAAAAAGTACCAAATGCTGTAGAATATAAAATTTATTCGTCAGATATTGATGCTGCATATGAACCTTTAGCTACTACAAAAGATACACATTATATAGATGTAGTACAAAAAGATGGATATACTAAATATTATAAAGTTACATCTATTGATAAATATGGTATAGAATCTTTAAAATCACAAGCAGTTATGGGAGCTACATTAGATATTCCAGCAAAACCTATTGTGTCTATTGAAAAAAATACTAATAGTGTAAAATTTATTTTAAGTTCTCCAGATAAAAGAGCTGTAAAATATTTAATTAAAAAAAGTGATGGAGATAAAATTATAAAAATCCATAATGTTCATAGCCCTTATGTAGATACAGATATTAAAGCTAAAAAAACATATGATTATAAAGTATATGCTATTGATAAAAATGGATTAGTATCTAAAGCAAGTGAAATAGAGGTGAGTTTTTAATGCCACATCTATTTGTTAAAAATCCAAAAGAATTAAAATATCCTATTAAGCATAATGATGTAGAATTTTTATTTAAAGTAAAAGATTTAATTGCTTGTAAAATAGAAAATAAAAAGTTTTTTATCTCTTTATATCAAAGAGGGGATAAATATTTATTAAAATATGACAAAGTAACTCGTCCTATTAGTAGCTATTTAAAAAAAGCTTATACAGCTTTTTTAGAGTTAGCAAAGCCTGAAATTTTGAGTTCAAATATTGAAGGTATTAAAGATAAACAACCTAATAAATATTTAATTAGTATAGAAGATAATTTAGATTTTGATGAAATTATAGTAGAGATTGGATTTGGTAGTGGAAGACATCTTTTACATTTAGCTAAAAAATATCCAAATATCACTATTATAGGTATAGAAATTCATAAACCTTCAATTGAACAAGTACTTAAAAGATGTGAACTTGAAGGGATTACAAATATTAGAGTTATTGATTATGATGGAAGATTAGTTTTATCTAAAATAAAATCAAATAAAGTACATTCAATATATGTACATTTTCCTGTACCGTGGGATAAAAAACCACATAGAAGAGTTATAAGTGAATATTTTATTAATGAAAGTATAAGAGTTTTGAAAAAAGATGGTTTTTTACATCTTAGAACTGATAGTGATAACTATTTTGAATATTCTTTTAATGAATTTATGAAACTTAATAAAAATGAACTAAAAGTTTATAAAAATAGAGAACTAGAAGTTAGTAGTAAATATGAAGATAGATGGAAAAAAATGAACAAAAACATTTATGATATTTATATGATAAATGATGAGATTTCAGCTGAATTAGAAGAAACTTTTGATTTTAAACTTGGTTGTTTAGATGCTACAAAAGCAGATAAAAAAGCATATATTTTTGATGATTTTGTTATCCATTTTGAAAAAGTAGAAAAAATAGATGATAAACATACACTTATAAAATTAACAATGGGAGCTTTTGAAAGACCTGAACATTTATATATAATTGCAAGTGAAAATAGTTATTATTTTAATGAGCCAATTAAACATAAAATTAATCAAAAAGCACATAATAAATTGAAGGAAATTTTATCGTGTCAAAAGTAGTAGTAGCAAAAGATTTATATATGGGATATAAAAATGAAATTATTATAGAAAAAGGTAATTTCAGTTTAGAAAGTGGAGATTTTGTATTTTTAACTGGAGCTAGTGGTAGTGGTAAAACTACAATTTTAAAGCATTTATATGGGGAATTAAAAGCAAAAAGTGGATATTTAAATATTGGTGGCTTGGATATGATGAGTATAAAATCAAAAAAACTAACTTATTTAAGAAGACATATAGGAGTTGTTTTTCAAGATTATAAATTAATTAAAGAGTGGAATATTGAAAAAAATGTTCGTTTGCCTCTTATGATAGCTGGAATAAATGAAGATATCCAACAAAAAAAAGTATCAAAATTACTTTCTCAAGTAAAATTAGCTCATCGTGCTGATAAATATCCTTATGAACTAAGTGGGGGTGAACAACAAAGAGCAGCTGTTATTAGAGCTATTATAAATGAACCAGTTTTAATATTAGCAGATGAACCAACAGGAAATTTAGATGATTATTCAGCAAAATTGGTGATGGAATTATTCCAATATGCTCATGAATTAGGAATTACTATTTTAATAGCTACACACCATTTACCACAAACTTTTGATATACCATATAGACATATACATATAGAAGGGAAAAAAATTTATGAAGTATCTTAAAAATCATCTTTTTTTAATTATTGCACTAGTATCTATCCTTTTTAGTATAGAGACATATCTTGTATTTAATAAAATAGTATCTACATATGAAGAAAAAATAGCAAAAAACTATACAGTTATTGTAGTATCAAAAACAAAATTAGATAATTTAAAATTAGATAATGTATCAAAAATTACTCCAATAGATATTTCTAAAAATTTAGAAAATATGAAAAAACAGCTTAATAATTTTGATATTAATAAAATAAAAGGTGCTTTACCATATTTTTATAAGTTACATTTTAAAAGATTTCCAACACCTACAGAACTTAACAATATAGAATATAAATTAAAGCAAAATCCAGATGTTAAAAGAATAGAAAGTTTTAAAGCAAATCAAAATCAAATATATAATTTATTACTTATCATCAAATTAATAGCTACTATTTTTATGGTGATTATTTTATTTATAGCTTTTTTACTTATTACAAAACAGCTAGAAGTATGGAGACTAGAACATAATGAAAGAATGTATATAATGGAACTTTTTGGAGCACCATTTTGGTTTAAAAGTGCTATGTTATTAAAACTTGCAATTATTGATTCTATATTATCTATTATTTTAATTTTTGGAATTATTGAATATATTTTAAATTCTAGTATGTATAAACATCTATTAGAACAACTACAAATAGATGTTAAAATTGATTTGATTTATGATTTATCTATATTTTTCTTAATTTCATTAGTAATCTCTTTATTTGCTACATTGATAGTAATTTTATCTAAGAAAGATGAGGTAAGATGAGGTTTTTAGTTATATTTATATCTATATTTTTATTTGCTTCTAACATAGATAAAAAGATAAAAACGACAAAAAGTACATTAAACAAAACAAAAACACAAATTTCAAATATGAATAATAAATTAGATTCTATTGTAAAAAAAATTAATAAAGAATATTCTTATTTGTATAAAATAAAAAAACAAATAAATAATTTAAATTCTAAAATAGATGAATTAAAAAAATCTTTAAATAATAAAAATAATTATTTAAAACAATTATCAAATAAAAAAGTTTCATTATTACAAAAAAAAGCAAATTTAGAAAAAGAAGTTATAGATTTTATTTCTAATAATTATTATGTGCAAAATAATAATGTATCTTCTCAAAATGATTTGATAAATTCTGAAATACTTAAAGTTGTTACTAAAGAAAGTGCAAAAAAGATGGATAAAATAGCTTCTTATTATGCTCAAATAGATACTTCTATAAAAAAGATTTCAAATACAATAGATGAGATTAAAAATGCAAAACAAAATTTACAAAAAAGAAAACAAGAACTTGCAAAATTGATAAAAAAACAAAATCAAAATATTAAACAATTACAAGCTATTAAATTAAAATATAAAAAAGCTCTACAAAAAATTATTTATGAACAAAATAAATTACAAAATCAACTTGCGAAATTAAATGTTATTAAAGTACAAGAAGTGAAAAAACAAAGACAATATGCAAAACAAAACTTTAAAAAAGTTGAAAAAGTAAAAGTAAGAAATTATGGTAATATTTATATGAAAACTAAAACTACAAGATATAGAGGAGTTAAAACTATTGCACCTGTAAATGGGGTAATTGTTAAAAGATTTGGTGCTTATAAAGATCCAGTATATAATATAGAACTTTATAATGACTCTATTACAATACAAACAAAACCAAATACAAAAGTAAGAGCTATTTTTAATGGAAGAGTTGTATATGTAGATAAAAATTCAAAAATGATAGTTATTAAACATGGTAATCAGCTTTATTCAATTTATGCTAAATTATCAAGAATATCTCCTTTTATAAAAAAAGGATATCGTGTTAAAAAAGGTGATATAATTGCAAAAGTGGATAAAGAACTTGAATTTGAAACAACATACAAAACTTTACCTATAAATCCTTTACAAGTTATTAAATTTTAAATTGCTTGATTGTAATCAATTCAAAAATATTACAATTATGTTACAATTCTCCTTATAAAAATATAAGGAGCTGAAATGTTTAATAATTTAAGTGTTTCTAGAAAAATTCATTTACCTCTTATTCTTTCTGTTATTTTAGGATTGATTGTTATATCTATTGTTACTTTCTTTTCTATGCAGACTATTTCTAATAAAGTATTTAAAAATACATCTCAAGAACTTTTAAATATTTATAATACAAAATATCAAGCAAAAAAAGATGTTGGAATAACAAATGCTATAGCAATAGCTAATAATTATTATGTAATACATGCATTAGAAACAAATGATAAAACTTTTGCTTTAAAAGGTCTTCAAAAATTACATGATGAATATAAAAAATATACAAAATTTCATAATATAAAAATACATTTACATACAGCAGATGTACACTCTTTTTTAAGGGTATGGAAACCTACTAAAAATGGAGATGATTTAAGTAGTTTTAGACACACTATTGTATGGGTAAAAAATCATCATAAAGCATTAGTTGCTATTGAGCTTGGAAGAGCTGGATTAGTACTTAGAGGTGTAGCACCTGTGATGCAAAATGGTAAATATTTAGGAAGTGTAGAGTTTATGCAAGGATTAAATTCTATTAGTAAAGATTTATTAAAAAAACATATATATACATTGATTATATTTAAAAAGCAATACTTAAATATTGCAAAATTTTTAAAAAAAGCACCTGAAGCTATGGATAATTATGTAGTAGCTTTAAAAAAAGGTGCTTATGATAATAATTTTTATAATGAATTAAAAAATAAAACTTTAAAACCAAAAATTACAACAACTAGTTTTTATTCAATATCTATACCTATTAAAGATTTTAGTGGAAATGTTGTAGCTTATGCTATTGTAGGTAAAAAATTATCTGATATTGAAGGGGTAATTAAAAGTAGTGAATCGGCTTTATTAAAACAAGTATTAATTATGGTGATTGTAGATGTTTTAATGATAATAATTTTAATTATGATTATTTCAAAATGGGTGATTACACCACTTGAAAAATTAAAAGAAAAAGTTGAAGATTTAGCAAGTGGAGAGGGTGATTTAACTCAAAGATTGGATGTTAAAAGTAATGATGAGATAGGTGAAATTGCATATAATATAAATTTATTTATAGATAAACTACAAAATATTATGAAAAATCTAAAAGATTCTATGCAACAAGCTATATCTATCACTGAAGGGCTTACAGTAAATGCAAATAATGTACAACAAAGTGTATTAAAACAAAATAATTTAATTAAATCTTCTCAAGAATATACAAAAGCAATAGAAGAAGATGTGAATATAGCAAAAGATAGTGTTTTGACTTCTTCACAAGATATTGCTAATACACAAAATATGTTAAAAGAGAGTGTAGATACTTTAGATAATGTTATTCATTCTATAGAAAGTGGGGCAACTAAAGAGAGTGAATTAGCTGATAAAATCACATCTTTAGCAGATCAAACAAATCAAATAAGAGAAGTTATAGATATTATTAAAGATATTGCAGACCAAACAAATCTTTTAGCTTTAAATGCTGCTATTGAAGCAGCTAGAGCAGGTGAGCATGGTAGAGGATTTGCTGTAGTTGCAGATGAAGTTAGAAAACTAGCTGAAAGAACTCAAAAAAGTTTAGGTGAAATTGATAGTTCAATACAAATAATCATACAAGGTGTACTTGAAGCTCAAACACAAATGACATCTGCAGCTAAAGAAGCTGAAGAGATGACAGAAGTAACATCTGTTTTAGTTGAAAAAACAAATGAAACAATGGATAAATTAAATGTAACTGTAGAATATACTCAAAAAACAGCACAAGAAACAGAAGAGATAGTAAAAATGGTTTCTTTATTATCTAATGTAAGTGAAGGTTTAAGTAAAGAATCAAAAACTACAGATAAAGTTTCTAAAAACTTAACTAATATTTCATCTCAATTAAGTGAAATCACTAAACAACTTCAATCAGAAATAGAAAAATTTAAAATTTAACTTATTTTTCTAAGTTAAACTCCCTTTTTTTTCTTATTTTATTTTTTTTGTAACTTTATTGTAATATAATAGGATTATTGGCATAAAAAGGAGTCTAAAATGTTAAAGGGAGTCTCTATAGGTACTAAAATATTTATATTAGTATTAAGTAGTATAATTATTTTAAGTATTTCGCTGGGTATTGTGGCTATCAATTCTATCTATAATCTTTCAGATAAAAATATAGATGAATTTAAAAAAACTATTATAAATGAAAAGAAAAAAGACCTTTTAGATAAAAAAGATATGGTTTATAAACTTATCGAATCTCACTATAAAGAAACTTCTCCTAAAGCAATGGAAGAAAATGTAAAAGCTTCATTAAATAAAAAAGCAGATATGTTATTTAATATTTTAAATAGAGTATATAAAGAAGATAAAAATAAATTATCACCAGAAGAGCTTGAGAGTAAATTAAAAGAGATAGTAAAATCTGCAAGATATGGAAAATCAGGATATTTTTGGATAAATGATTTTAATTACAAAATGGTAATGCATCCAATTAAACCTGCACTAGAAGGGAAAGTGTTTATTAATACTCCAAAAGTACCTTTTGTTGAATTAGCTGTAAATGCTTTGAAAAAAACAAATAAAGATTATGCTTATATTAAATATAGTTTTTATAATCCAGCAACTAAAAAATATGAATTTAAAGTATCATTAGTAAAAGTATTTAAACCTTTTAATTGGATTATTGGAACAGGTAGTTATGTAAGTGATGTAACATCTCAAGTAAAAAAAGAATTATTAGATAATATTAAAGATATGAGATTTGGTAAAAGTGGTTATTTTTGGGTTAATGATATGAATTATAAAATGATAATGCATCCAATTAAACCACAATTTGATGGTAAAATATTTAAAAACAATCCAAAAGTTAGTTTTGTAAGATTAGGTGTTGATGCTTTGAAAAAAACAGATAAAAATTATGCATTTATAAAATATAAATTTTACAATCCAGCAACTAAAAAATATGAAGAAAAACTTTCTATTGTAGTGTTATTTAAACCATGGAATTGGGTTGTAGGTACTGGTACATATTTAAGAAATGTAGAGTCTACTATAGATGCTATACATAATGTAACAAAAGCAGAAATTAAATCTATTATTTTTAAATTTATTATTACTAGTATTATAATAGCAATTATATTATTAGTTATTACATATATGATGGTAAGTATGATTATAAAACCACTAAAACAACTAAATGAAATGGTGTTAGATTTATCAGAAGGTGATGGTGATTTAACAAAAAGAGTCTCTATTGATACTAATGATGAAATAGGAAATATAGCAAATAGTATCAATCTATTTATAGAAAAATTACAAGGAATAGTAAAAACTTTACATCATTCAATGTCTGAAATGAATGATATTGTAGAGGTTATTCAAAAAGATTCAAATGAAGTATCAAAAAGTGTGGATTCTCAATATAAACTTATTATAAAAACAAAAGATTATACAAATACTATAAAAGATGATTTAGTTGTAGCTAAAGATAGTGTAGAAACTACTTCTAATGATGTTGTTTCTACTAAAGAGATGCTTAATGAATCTGTAACAACTTTAGATGAAGTGATGAATGATGTTCAGTATGATATAGATAAAGAGCTAGAAGTAGCAAATAAAATTAATACTTTAGCAGATCAAACAAATCAAATAAGAGAAGTTATAGATATTATTAAAGAGATAGCAGAGCAAACAAACTTATTAGCACTAAATGCAGCTATTGAAGCAGCTAGAGCAGGGGAACATGGTAGAGGGTTTGCTGTGGTTGCTGATGAGGTTAGAAAACTAGCTGAAAGAACTCAAAAAAGTTTAGGTGAGATTGATAGTTCTATTGGTGTAATTATTCAAGGAGTTATGGATGTACAAAATGAGATAGAAGAGACAACTAATAAATCTCAAAATATTACATCAATGACACAAGTTTTAGTAGAAAAAATAAATGAAACTATGAATAATTTAAATCAAACAGTAGAATATGCAAACAAAGCTACTAAAGAAACAGAAAAAATTGATAATAATGTAAACAAACTTTTAGAGACAAGTAATGGACTTACTAGCGAAGCTCAAAATACAGATAAAGTAGCTTCAAATCTTGAAGATATTTCGAAATCACTACAAAATATTACATTAGAATTAAAACAAGAATTATCAAAATTCAAAATATAAAACTTCTTTAGCTTTAGGGATTTTTACCCTTTAGCTTTTTACTTCAATATGGTATAATTCTTTAAAAACTATTTAAGGATTTTTATGCAAGATAAAATCAGAAACTTTTCAATAATAGCTCATATTGACCATGGAAAAAGTACTTTAGCTGATAGACTAATTCAAGAATGTGGAGCAGTTACAGATAGAGAAATGTCTGCTCAAATGCTTGATTCTATGGATATAGAAAAAGAAAGAGGAATTACTATTAAAGCACAATCAGTAAGACTTGAATATAATGGACATATTTTAAATCTAATTGACACACCAGGGCATGTAGATTTTAGTTATGAAGTATCTAAATCACTTAAATCAAGTGAAGGGGCTTTACTTGTAGTAGATGCAAGCCAAGGAGTTGAAGCTCAAACTATTGCAAATGTTTATTTAGCACTTGATAATGACCTTGAAATTATTCCTGTTATTAATAAAGTAGATTTACCTAGTGCAGATGTAGATAGAGTAGCTACAGAAATAGAAGAAACTATCGGAATTGATGCAAGTGGTGCAATCTTAGCTAGTGCAAAGACTGGTATAGGGATAAAAGAACTACTTGATGCAATAGTAGAGAGAATTCCAGCTCCAAATGGAGATGAAAAAGCTCCTACAAAAGCACTTATTTATGATAGTTGGTTTGATAATTATTTAGGGGCTTTAGCTCTTGTTAGAGTTTTTGATGGAGAGATTAAAAAAGGGCAAGAGATTTTAGTAATGGGTACAGGAAAGACTCATAAAGTAAATGAGCTTTATTATCCACATCCAAAAAGAAAAATAGAAACAAATGCTATCAAAACTGGTGAAATTGGAGTAGTTGTTTTAGGACTTAAAAATGTAGCTGATATTAGAGTAGGTGATACGATGACTGATGCTAAAAATCCTGCAAAAGAACCAGCTGATGAATTTGAAGAAGTGAAATCATTTGTATTTGCAGGAATTTATCCTATTGAAACTGATAAATTTGATGATTTAAGAGATGCTTTAGATAAATTAAAACTAAATGATTCATCTATTACTTATGAGCCAGAAACTTCAAAAGCTTTAGGTTTTGGATTTAGGGTTGGATTTTTAGGTATGCTTCATATGGAGGTTGTAAAAGAAAGACTTGAGAGAGAATTTGGACTGGAACTTATAGCAACTGCACCAAGTGTAACATATAAAGTAATTACAACAGATGGTGAAGAGATAGAAGTGGCAAATCCAAGTGAGCTTCCAGATGTAAGTAAAATTGAAAAAATCCTTGAGCCTTATGTAAAAGCTACAATTTTAGTACCAGATGAATTTGTAGGAAATATTATCACTTTCTTAAATGAAAAAAGAGGTGTTCAGAAAAAAATGGATTATTTAGGGGAGAGAGTTTTACTTGAATATGAAATCCCTATGAATGAGATTGTAACT
>Ga0256843_1003232_pt1 | contig 11430 bp, 9 predicted proteins | sample AlvinellametaG_FD_191572 | JGI IMG/M metagenome (GOLD analysis project Ga0256843, IMG submission 191572) | Pompeii worm associated microbial communities from hydrothermal vent at the East Pacific Rise, Pacific Ocean - Alvinella | ecosystem: Host-associated > Annelida > Integument > Unclassified ... | reverse complement strand
AGCTAGATGAAGATAAGACACTAGATATTGCTATGAGTGGAAGTGATGTAGATGGAGATGATTTAACATTTAAAGTAAAAACAGCACCTGAACATGGAACCTACGAAGATGGAACCTATACTCCAGAAGAAAACTACAATGGAACAGATAGCTTTACCTACGTAGCCAATGACGGTACAGTAGATTCTAAAGAGGTGACAGTCTCTATTACAGTTAATGCCGTTAATGATGCGCCAGTAGCAGATGCGAAAGATGTAGAGCTAGATGAAGATAAGACACTAGATATTGCTATGAGTGGAAGTGATGTAGATGGAGATGATTTAACATTTAAAGTAAAAACAGCACCTGAACATGGAACCTACGAAGATGGAACCTATACTCCAGATGAAAACTACAATGGAACAGATAGCTTTACCTACGTAGCCAATGACGGTACAGTAGATTCTGAAGAGGTAAATGTAACCATTACTATTGATGCAGTCAATGATGCACCTAGTATTGTACTTCCTCCTTTACATATCTCATTTGAAGAGCATACTATTGATACAAATTTAACATACCTCTCTTATACAAATACGCTTGATATGGATGGTGATGGAGATTTAGATATTGTGACAGCCTCTTATGAAAATGACCAAGTGGTCTGGTATGAAAATAATGGAGCACAAGATTTTACAGAGCATAATATCTCTACTACATTAGAATATGCATGGAGTGTGAGCAGTGTAGATATCGATCATGATGGAGATATAGATGTGCTTGTGGGTGCTTTTGGTGATGGAAGTGTATGGTATGAGAATGATGGGAATCAAAACTTTACAGAGCATAACATTACTACGGAAGCCACATGGAATATAGCGTATAGCGATATTGATCAAGATGGTGTAGAGGATGTATTGGTGGGAGCATGGGATTTAGATCAGATTCTTTGGTATCGTAATGAAGATAATGGAAGTTTTAGTGAGCACAATATCTCTACCCTCGATAACCCTACTTCTGCACAAGGGGTAGATATGGACTTGGATGATGATATAGATATTATCGCAACAGGAATAGCTGACGATCAGGTAGTATGGTATGAGAATAATGGTCAAAACCATTTTATAGAACACAATATCACAACAGCATTGAATGAAGCATACTCTACCTTTACTGTTGATATTGATGATGATGGTGACATGGATGTTGTAGCAGCAGGTTGGAGAAGAGTAGCACTCTATATTAACCAAGGAGATATGCTCTTTGAGGAGCAAAACCTAAGTACACCAAATACAAAAGAGTATGTAGGTACCTATGCTTTAGATATAGATGAAGATGGTGATATAGATATCTTTACTTCTAAAACATGGTATGAGAACAATGGTACAGGAGGCTTTGATGAGCATCAGGTAAGTAAATTTGCACCATACTTCTCTATGCAAGATATAGATGAAGATGGTGATATGGATATTGCAAGTCCTATCTACTATGATGGGAATTTAACATGGCAAGAAAATAGAGGAAAAGATGCCATCTATGTAGATGAAAACAGCTCTTTAAAGGTAGCTACTTTAGAAGTATCAGATGTAGATAGTGAAGATTTGGACTACCTTTTAGAAGGAGCTGATGCATCACTCTTTGACTTTAACCTATCAACAGGTGAACTCTCTTTTAAAGTTTTACCAGACTTTGAAAACCCAGATGATAACAATAGTGACAATATCTATCGTTTTAGTGTAACGATTGATGATGGAGAGTTAAATACAACAAGTCAGTTAAGAGTGATTGTTGATAATATTGATGATGAAGATTAGTCTACTACCCTTTTAAGTGAGAGTCTCTCCTCAATATTTTTGAGGTAGCTCTCTACACTCCACCACCCCTCAAACACAGCATCATAGTAGGGCTGTGTAACTGTTTTAAATTGCTCTTTGTCTTCGTGTAGGTTTACGCACCACTCAAACTCTATGTTGCGTGCTTTGAGGGCTTCTATGGAGAGTAGGGTGTCGTTGATACACCCTAGACGGCTGGGGGTGACGAGGAGTACTTTACTTTGAAGTCTTTTGGCAAGGTCTAGCATGGTGTAGCTTTTGGTAATAGGTACAAGTAGACCTCCTGCACCTTCAACAAGCAAAATATCACACCGTTTTGAGAGTGCTTCAAACTTCTCTACAATCTTCTCTATGTGTATACTCTGTTGGGTGTCGGCACAAAATGGAGCAGCAGGCAGCGCAAAGGTGTAAGCTGTAATCTCTAAAGGGGTGAGAGATTTAAAATTTTCATTGACTTTTTGACACGCTTTTAGGAGTTTTGAGGCATCAGGTGGAGTTTGTGTTACCCCTGTTTCTATGGGTTTAAAGACACCTACTTTGTAGCCCTGTTTGGCAAGGCTCTCTATGAGTTTAAGGGTTGTATGGGTTTTACCCACATCGGTATTGGTTGCGGTGATGAAAAGAGAGGTCATAGAGAATTCCTACAATTTTTTGATACAATTATAGTCAAAAAGAACACGATTTAATAGAAAAAAGATAAAACAAGGATAAAACGTGCCAAAAATAGAAGAAGAATTAGCACTAGAATTGGCAATTGAAGAGCCTAAAATGTTTAAAGTACTGCTCCATAATGATGACTATACGAGTATGGAGTTTGTTGTAGAGGTGCTGTTAGAGATCTTTCATAAAACCCAACAAGAGGCTGAAACGATTATGTTACAAATTCATGAAAAAGGAAAAGGGGTCTGTGGCATCTATAGCTTTGAGATAGCCCAAACCAAAGCCCATCAGGTAAAACAGCGTGCCAAGGCAAATGGGTTTCCTCTTTTAGCCACCATTGAAGAGGAGGCATAGATGATAAGTCCTTCACTCAATAAGATATTTCAAGTAGCCGTAGGCTACGCAAAAGAGCATAAGCATGAGTATCTTACCGTAGAGCATATTTTTTTAGCAATGCTTCAAAGTGATGATGGTATCCATCTTTTGAGCCTACTTGGTGTAGAGGTAGGGGAGATAGAAGATGCCATAGTAGCATACCTACAAAAGAGTGTTCCCTCTCTTGCTAAGGAGATCGACCCTGTTGAGACACTGATGCTCTCAGAGGTGATTAACGATATGCTTATGCATATCCATAGCTCTGGGCGTAGTGAAGCTGAAGTAGGTGATATGTTAGCTGCGATGATGTCACAAGAGAATCTCTATGCGCGTAAGGTATTGGAGGCATTGGGCATCTCGAGGGTAGATGTCTTAGAGGCACTCTCTCATAGTGATGTGGTGTTAGAGGAGGAGAGTGTAGCACCCCAAGAGCAAAAGAGCCTTCTTGCTCAATATACGATGGAGTTGGTCTCCGTGGCGAAGTCTGGTAAGATAGACCCTGTAATTGGACGCAAAGAGGAGATAGCACGTGTGATGCAGACACTTTGTCGTAGGAAAAAGAATAACCCTCTTTTGGTGGGAGAACCAGGTGTTGGAAAGACAGCCATTGCCGAGGGCTTGGCACTTAAGATTGTAGAAAATGAAGTTCCAGAGGTGTTACAAAATGCCAAAATTTTTGCACTCGATATGGGGGCATTGGTCTCTGGCACGAAGTATAGAGGTGATTTTGAGAAGCGTCTCAAAGGCATTATGTCAGAACTCAAAGCTATTGATGGGGCGATTTTGTTTATTGATGAAATCCACACGATGGTAGGAGCAGGAGCAACCAGTGGGGGGAGCATGGATGCGTCAAACCTACTCAAGCCAGCACTCGCTCGTGGCGAACTCAAATGTATAGGGGCTACGACCTACCAAGAGTATAGAAACTTTTTTGACAAAGACAAGGCACTAAGCCGACGATTTTCAAAGATTGATGTGGAGGAGCCTAGTGTTGAGGAGACCTATCTTATCTTAAAAGGGGTACAACATAAGTATGAGAAGTTTCACCACATTCACTTTAGCAACAAAGCACTTCATAAAGCCATTGAGCTCTCTGTAAAGTATCTGCACGATAGATTTCTCCCCGATAAAGCGATGGATATTATAGATGAAGTGGGTGCCTCTTTTATGCTTCAAGGTAAATCAGAAGTGACGATTAAACCAAAAGATATCGCAAAAACGGTAGCTTCAATGTTGAAACTTCCCTCTAGTGTGGTTAGTACCCATGAGACAAAGAGGCTACAAAAGTTAGCCTCGGAGCTCTCTTCACATATTATTGGGCAAGAGGAGGCTATTGAGGCAGTAACCCGTGCGATTAAACGCTCTTATGCTGGACTCAATGGTGCCAATAGACCCATAGGGAGTTTCTTGTTTGTAGGACCTACTGGTGTGGGAAAAACAGCATTGGCAACACAGTTGGCACAGAGTATGGAGGTACACTTTGAACGTCTAGATATGTCCGAATATATGGAGCCACACACCATTAGCCGTCTAGTAGGTGCTCCTCCTGGGTATGTGGGGTATGAGCAAGGGGGGCTACTTACAGAGATGATTAAGAAGCATCCCCATACGGTACTTTTGTTAGATGAGATAGAAAAAGCCCACCCAGATATTATGAATATTTTACTCCAGGTGATGGATGGTGCCAAACTCACCGACAACAATGGTGTGGTGAGTGACTTTAAAAATGTGGTACTCATTATGACCTCCAATTTGGGAACCAAAGAGCCAAATGTAATGGGATTTCAAAAAGATAGTAGTATCAAAACCCATAAGGCACTAGAGGCATTTTTTACGCCAGAGTTTAGAAACCGTTTGAGTGCGACTATACACTTTAAACCTTTAGATGAGAGTGCGTTACTGAGCATTGTATCCCACGAGATAGAGGAGTTAAACAGACTCCTTAAAGAGAAAAAGGTGGTGGTAAAAGTAAGCCAATTTGCTAAGCGATACTTAGCAAAAGAGGGGTACGATGAACGCTATGGAGCAAGACATATCGCACGTGTGGTAGATGAGAAGATTAAGGAGGCACTCACCGATGAGATTCTCTTTGGTAAGCTACAAAAAGGAGGAGAGGTAAAGGTAGACTTCAAAGAAGAGAGACTACGTTTTCACTTCTCAAAAAGATAGTCATATGGGCTCAATATTTCAAGAGGATGAATACCTTATTCCTCCTTTGAGTCAATACTCCGTAGGCTTTCCTGACCCTCGTAATGCTTCAGATGAAGGGTTGTTGGCGTATGGAGGTGACCTAAGCAGCAATCGTCTGCTTACAGCGTACCAAAAGGGTATTTTTCCATGGTACTCTGAGGGAGATCCCATCTTGTGGTGGTCACCCAACCCTAGACTTCTTCTTTTCCCTACACACTTTAAAGTACGTAAGTCATTTAGGCGTGTGTTACGCTCTGGAAAATTTTCTGTTACTTTTGATAGATCCTTTTGTGAGGTGATACACCATTGTGGAAAGGTGAAAAGAGAGGGGCAAGAGGGGTCGTGGATTGTCTCAGAGATAGAAGAGGCCTATATTCGTCTACATGAAGAGGGGTTTGCCCACAGTGTAGAGGTCTATTGTGAGGGAGCGTTAGTAGGAGGGCTTTATGGTCTTGCTTTAGGAAGAGCCTTTTTTGGAGAGTCGATGTTCTCTTTAGAACGAGATGCCTCCAAAGTGGCTTTTAAAGCACTAAGTGATGTTTTAGCTCAGAGAGGTTATGATTTTATAGATTGCCAGCTCCCTACCGATCATATGATTGGCTTGGGTGCTGAGGTGTGTAGTAGAGACTACTTCTTAGATAGACTCGAAGAGACACTTCAAAAACCAACCGATACAGGAAAATGGCATGATTTTCAGTGGCACTATGTTACATAAAAAAGGATAAATAGTATGGTAAATCAAGAGATAGGGTTCTCCTTATGGTTAGATTTTGTTGAGCGTGAGTATTTGAAAAATGAGTTTAGTCAACTGATTGAAAAGGGCATTATAAATGGAGCTACCTCCAATCCTGCGATTTTTGCATCAGCTATTACAACCTCTCCAGCCTATGCCACACAGCTTCAAAGTTTAGAGGGAAAAACACCTAAAGAGAAGTATGAAGCCTTAGCCATTGAAGATATTAAGACAGCAGCCAAAGCCTTAAGAGGGTGTTATGATGCGAACAATGATGGGTATATCTCTATTGAGGTAGATCCTTTCTTGTCTAACGATACCCAAGGCACTATTGAAGAGGGTAAACGTCTCTTTGAGGCTATTGGTGAACCCAATGTCATGGTAAAAGTTCCTGCCACCAATGCTGGGTATGAAGCGATGACAGCACTCTTAGCTGAGGGCATCTCTGTGAACGCTACACTCATCTTCTCACCTACGCAAGCACACCGTACCCTCAAAGCGATGGAAGCTGGGATGGCACTCGCAGGAGAGAAGAGGGTTGATGGTGTCATCTCTGTCTTTGTCAGCCGTTTTGACCGTCTTTTAGATGCCGAGCTTGAAACCTATGGTATTGCCCCTTCTCTTACAGGTATCTACAATGCAGCATTTATCTACAACCAGATAGAAAAAGCACAAGAGCCACGCATTCGTACCCTCTTTGCGAGTACAGGTGTCAAAGGCGATAGCCTCCCACCTTACTACTATATGCGTGAACTTTTAGCCCCTCACTCTGTTAATACGGCACCTCTAGCTACTATTGAGTCATACATTGCTGTTAAACCAACCCCTCCAAAGTTACCTCTAGAAGAGAATCAAATTCAAGGTTTCTTTACCAACCTTTTGGATAACGGTTTTGAGATGGATGAAATTTACGATACACTATTAAAAGATGGTTTAAAAGCATTTGAAGAGGCTTTTGAGGCGATGCTTGATACATTAAAATAAAAAGGAAATCCAATGGAAGAAAAACTAAAACTCTATTTACGAAGCATGATAAACAATGAAGGGAGTGACCTTCACCTAAAAGCTGGTTCTCATGTGCGTGTTCGTGTCCATGGGGTATTAAAAATTTTAGGAAAAGATACATTAACTTCAGAGATGATGGATCAACTCGCTAGAGAGATTACCACCGAAGATCAGTATCAAAAACTTATAAGCGATAGAAACCTAGACTTCTCGTACGTTTTAGGTGATGACAACCGTTTTCGTGTCAATTTCTTCTATCAGATGGATGGATTGAGTGCTGTTTTTCGTATTATTCCTGTAAAAATCTTAACCCTTGATGAACTCAATCTTCCAGAAGTGATTAAGAGTTTTACTGACATCCAACGTGGATTGGTACTCGTAACTGGGGTCACAGGTTCTGGTAAATCTACCACCCTTGCTGCGATGATAGACAAGATTAACCGAGAGCAAAAGAAGCATATTATTACCGTAGAAGATCCAGTGGAGTTTGTCCACAAAGATAGAGGGTGTCTCATTAATCAAAGAGGAATTGGGCAAGATGCCCACTCCTTCTCCGATGCGCTTAGAGCTGCGTTGAGGGAAGACCCCGATATTATCTTGGTGGGGGAGATGCGTGACTTGGAGACGATTGATATCGCACTACACGCAGCCAACACAGGACACTTGGTATTCTCTACCCTACACACCCTTGATGCCAAAGAGACCATTGACAGAATTGTAGGTATGTTTGGAAATGAGGAGCAAAACCGTATTCGTATGTCATTGGCTTCCGTACTTGAAGGGGTTATCTCTCAAAGACTTATCCCTACGAAGCGTGGGGGTAGGGTTGCTGGTATTGAGGTGTTGAAGAAGACAGCAAGAATTGAACAGCTTATTGCTGAAAACCGTGATTCTGAAATTCCAGATGCACTATTTGACGGGAAAGAGATTTATGGTACACAAACCTTTGACCAAGCACTTCTTGACATCTTAAGAAGAGGGGAGATTACAGAAAAGATTGCCCTAGAGTACGCAACAAACCCTGCCGATATGAAGTTGAAAATGCAAGGGGTAGGTAAAGGGGCTATTGTAGATGAACATGCCGATGCCAATAGTGAACCTGATGTCTTTGACTTCAAAGAAGAGGAGTAGATGCCTCTTTTTAATATAGTTTCGCTATAATCCGTTTCTATTTTAAAATGAAGGACATAATATGTTAGAAGGTATCGTTAGAGAGAGTATCGGAAAGACTACTGCAAAGAAGCTTAGAAGAGATGGTTATCTAACTGCAAACCTTTACGCAAATGGCGTAGAGAACATTCAAGCAGCGTTTAAACGTGGTGAGTTTGTAAGAGCAGTTAGAAATAAGGAGAACCTCGCATTTCCTGTAAAAGTAGGTGATACAGAGATGAACGTTGTCATCCAAGAGTATCAACTACACCCAATTCATGGTGAAGTTGTTCACGTAGATTTAAGAGTAGCTGTACCAGGTCAAGTAACAGACTTCCTTGTACCAGTAGTTACACATGGAACACCAGTAGGTCTTAAAAACAAAGGTGTACTTGTTATCTCTAAAAAGAGAGTTAAAGTAAGAGGTACTATCGAAGATGTACCAGCTAAATTTGACCTTAACGTTGAGCCACTTCAAAGAGATGACTCAATTCTTGTAAGAGATGTAGAAGTACCAGCAAATTGTAGAATGATGGACAGACCAGATGTTGCTATCTGTGGTGTAATCAAGTCTAAATAATTGAACTAAAAGTATTGTCGTGACACTCTTTGTTGGTCTAGGAAACCCAGGCTCACAATATGAGAATACACGACACAATATTGGCTTTAAACTTCTTGATGTACTCATTGAGGAGTTTAATGCTAGAGATATCTCCAAAACCTCATTCCAAGGTAAACTCTACCGTAGTGGAAACACATTTTTTTTAAAACCCACCACTTTTATGAATCTCTCTGGGAAAAGCGTACTTGCTGTGACACAGTTTTTTAAGATTGATTTAGAAGATGTCATTGTGATACATGATGATATTGATTTGCCTTTTGGTGCTGTGCGTTTTAAAAAAGGTGGAGGGCATGGAGGACACAATGGGCTACGCTCTATTGATGCGACACTAGGGAAAGAGTACCTTCGTATTCGTGTAGGGGTGGGTAAGCCAGCCTACAAGTCTCAAGTGGCTGACTATGTACTTCATGACTTCTCCTCTACAGAGCAAGAAGCGCTTCCTCAACTCTTAGCACACACCAAAGAGGCGGCAAAATCTTTAACCAAAGAGGGGCTCAACCATGTAAAGTCAACCTATAGCCTCAAATCCATAGAACAGCTTACCACGTAGGTTTTATATGTCATTTTCTCTGCCTCTGTATGTACGTTATTTGGTCAGACTCTATGTAAAAAATCTTCTTATTACCCTTTTTGGGCTCTCGTTTACCTTTGCTATTATTGACTACTTTCAGCGTATGCAACAAGTAGATATCGCAGGGAACTATAAGATACTCTATATCTTCTATATGTGGCAAGAGGCACTAGGACTTCTCTACCCTTTAGCGATTGTTTTTGCGCTTATTATGACAAAAATATCGCTTATTAAACACAATACCATGGGGGCATTTCATGCCTTTGGGTTTAGCAAAAAACGTCTCTTACAGCCTCTGTTTTGGAGTGCTTTTGTCTGCTATTTGCTTTTTGCTCTTCTACAAATGAGCTCCTTCTCCTACGCGAAAGAGAGGGCGCATCTTCTTTTAAAAAATGAGATAGAGAGCTACAATGTAAACGATATATTTTTCAAATATAATGATGATTTTGTCTATATTCATGCGTTAGATCCCCTACAAAAACGGATTGATGAGATCACCATTTTTAATGTAAAAAACAATCAAGTCCAATATACCATTCATGCCCCTTATGCGCTCTTTAATGGGGAAGCGTGGCATGCGAAAGATGCTGTGGTAAAGACCCATCTCTACCATCAGGGAAGATTGATACACTACCGTATTGAGAAAAAAGAGACTTTGGTTACACTAAAAGGCTATAAGCCAAAAATTATAGAGTCTCTCTATGAAGGAAAATCTTTGAGTGTACTTGATGCTTACTATACATGGAGACTTCTTAGTAAACAACATATCAATACCGATAAAATTCGAGCATTGGTCTATAGTAAATTGGTCATGCCACTCTTCTCTTTGGCCCTGTTAGTCATTCTCTTTTTGAAGTTGCCATTTCATAGTAGAATGATGAGTGTAGGGAGTGTTGTTGCTCTCTCTTTGGGGGTTACTTTTGTAATTTGGGGACTTCTTTTTGGTTTAAATCAAATCGGTTCCAATGGGGTATTGGCACCTGAATTGACTGTAGTATTGCCCATTGTACTCTTATGGCTCTATACCTTTTTTCTCTATTGGTATGATGAAAAACAGATAGGATAATTTTCCATACCCACAATTTAATCAACTTTTAGATAAAATCACCCTAAAATAGAGACCATAATTTAGGATAGATAGATGAACATAGATTATAACGCTTTGGCAGAAAAATATGGTACGCCATTGTATGTATACGATTTTGATTATATTACCAACCGTTACACTACACTTAAAGAGGCTTTTGCTGGAAAAAAATCCATTATTAACTACGCTGTAAAAGCCAACTCAAACCTCTCTGTCATCCAACATTTAGCCAAAATGGGTGCCGGGGCAGACTGTGTGAGTATTGGTGAAGTCAAACGTGCCTTAACAGCAGGGGTAGATAAGTACAAAATTATCTTCTCAGGGGTGGGAAAACGTGACGATGAGATTCGTGAAGCCCTAGAGAGTGATATCTTGATGCTTAACCTTGAGAGTGAAGCAGAGATGAAGCGTGTGGAGATGGTAGCACGTGATCTTGGCAAAGAGGCGCGCATCTCTATTCGTGTGAACCCAAATATTGACCCTCAAACTCACCCTTACATCTCTACAGGACTTCATGAAAACAAGTTTGGTGTGGAGATAGATATGGCAAAACGTATGTATATCTATGCCAATAAATCGGAGTTTTTAAACCCTGTAGGGATTCACTTTCACATTGGTTCTCAGCTTACCAAGCTTGACCCTATTAGAGAGTCGGCACAAATTGTAGCAGACTTGGTACGTTCACTCAAAGCGATTAAGATTGAGTTGAAGTTCTTTGATGTAGGTGGAGGGATTGGTGTGGTCTATGATGATGAAGTGACCATTTCAGCAACAGACTATACCCAAGCTATCTTCCAAGCAACAAAGGGGTTAGACCTCACACTACTTTGTGAACCTGGACGCTACATGGTAGCCAATGCCGGCGCATTTTTTACCAAAGTGTTGTATGAGAAACAAAATGGTGAAAAACGCTTTGTCATCGTTGATGGTGCCATGAACGACCTAATTCGTCCAAGTTTGTACGATGCCTATCACAAGATTGAAGCCGTAGGTATTGAGGGTGAAAAGAGACCAGCAGATGTTGTAGGACCCGTGTGTGAGAGTGGAGACTTCTTTGGTAAAGATGTTGCCCTTCCAGACTTGACACATAATGACTTGTTGGTGGTACACTCAGCAGGGGCGTATGGGTTTACGATGGCATCAAACTACAACACCCGTGCCAAACCAGCCGAAGTAGCCATTGAAGCAGGTAAAGAGAGACTCATAAGAGCCAGAGAGACATATGAA
>Ga0256843_1003231_pt1 | contig 11433 bp, 10 predicted proteins | sample AlvinellametaG_FD_191572 | JGI IMG/M metagenome (GOLD analysis project Ga0256843, IMG submission 191572) | Pompeii worm associated microbial communities from hydrothermal vent at the East Pacific Rise, Pacific Ocean - Alvinella | ecosystem: Host-associated > Annelida > Integument > Unclassified ... | reverse complement strand
GAGCAACTTCTCTAATCGATGCACCGGTCGCTGTACGCCCATTTTGATGCGACGCTCCTCTTTGGTAGTAAGTGCACGCATAATGGGTGGTTGAATGACCGGTACTAGTGCCATGTACGAATAGGCTGCTACCGCGATAGCTCCAAGCATATCGGGTGCCAATCGGTTGGCAATAAAGATCGACGTTGGACCATCCGCTCCACCAATGATCGAGATTGCCGAAGCATCTTGTAGACCAAATCCAAGCATCACCGCACCAACGAGTGATCCAAAGATACCAAACTGTGCCGCCCCTCCTAGGAGTGCTGTTTTAGGATTGGCAAGAAGCGGACCAAAATCGGTCATTGCCCCAACCCCCATAAAGATCAAGAGAGGAAAGAACTCATTGGCAATTCCCATGTTGTAAATGACCCCTAACATTCCATGAGGTCCAGTCATGTGGGCAAGCGGAATGTTTGCCAGCAATCCACCAAACGCAATGGGAATCAACAAGAGCGGTTCAAACCCTTTGGCAATCGCAAGATAAAAGAGCGTAAAGACAATCAAGATCATAATGATACGCCCCAAAGAGGACTCAAACGCCCCCATGGGCTTCTCTGCACCGGACGGATCCACGGCTACTTCATTGTCATGAATGTTAAAGATCGCATTGATCCCTGTGGTCTCCCAAAAGCTTACCGCCAACTCCGCTAAGGTTTTTGGCTCATACGCCTTTTTCTCTAGCGCCTCTTGCTCCTGCGTGGGAGCCGATGCGTGTTCGTTTGCTTGTGCTACGCTTGTAAACGCAAACGTAGCAAAAAGCAGTGATATGAGTAAAATTTTAAGTTGCTTCATGGATTACTCCATTGTCGCAAGAAGCTGTCCATCAACTACAGCGTCATTTACATTGACATCAATTGTCTTAATCACACCCGATTTCTCAGCCACAATATCGATCTCCATTTTCATCGCCTCAAGGATCATAATCTGCTCACCCTCGTTGACACTATCACCTGGAGCTTTAAGAATTTTCCAGACATTCCCTGGGGTTTGAGAGTTGATCTCAACGGAACCTTTCCCACCGGATGCACTAGGTGCTGCCGCGGGTGCTGGTGTTGTAGTCGCGGGTGCTGAACTTGGTGCTACGGTAATCTCTGCATCCCCCTCAGCTACCTGTACGCTATAACTCTTACCATCTACTACTACTGTATAATTTCCACTCATCTCTTCTCCTCCACTTGATTGATTGTTGTTGTTTTTACCTTTTCTGACCATTAATGGCCCCTCACCTTTTAAGAACGCAATACCTTTTTGATCGCACGATGCAGCAATAAAGATGTTCTCTTCAGTCGTCTCTAAGCCCTCATCCTCTAATACTTTTGTCCAGTATGCAATCGATTTGGTCACCTCTTTATCGGCAAGATCCAAAGGATTTTCGGTTGTTGGCTCTAGGTTAAGCTTCTCAGATGCCAATTTGACAATTTCAGGATCAGGCTCAACAGGGGTTTTACCAAAGTAACCCAATACCATTCGACCGTAACCAGGGGCAATCTGCTTCCATGGTCCAAACATAACATTAGCATAAGCTTGTTGCCAGTAGAATTGGCTTACAGGGGTTACTGAAGTACCATAACCTCCACGCTCGACCACCTCTTTCATCGCAGCAATGACCTCATCAAACTTATCCAAGTTACCACTATCACGCATCATCTGTGTATTGGCTGTCAATGCACCACCAGGCATGGGTGAGAAAGGAATAAGTGGTGATACCTGAGTCGCTTCAGGTGGAATCATGTAATCGGCTAGACACTCTTGAAGACGCTCTTCATATTTGAGCACTTTATCAAGCTGAAGATCACCAAGGTTATAATCCATCCCTTTGGTCGCATGCAACATGGTCAAGATATCCGGTTGAGAGGTTCCCCCACTCACCGGACTCGCTGCCATATCAATCCCATTGGCTCCCGCTTCAAGGGCTGCAAGATACGAAGCAACCGATACCCCTGCGGTCTCATGCGTATGGAGTCGTAGATGTACCTCTTCACCAAGAAGCTTACGTGCCATGGCAATGGTCTCATAGACCTTTCTTGGGTTGGCGGTTCCTGAGGCATCTTTGAAACAGACCGAATCAAACTCAATGCCTGAATCCAGAATATTTCTAAGGGTTTTCTCATAGAAACCGACATCGTGTGCCCCTTTACACCCAGGGGGGAGATCCATCATGGTTACCACCACTTCATGATTGAGTCCATGTCGCTTGATGCACTCTGCAGAGTACGCCAAGTTGTTCACATCATTCAACGCATCAAAGTTTCGAATGGTCGTGGTTCCATGCTTTTTAAAGAGTTTTGCATGCAGATCGATCATCTCACGGCTACCGGTTTCAAGCATGACTGTATTGATACCACGAGAGAGGGTTTGAAGGTTGGCTTCAGGTCCCACAATCTCTCTAAATTTATCCATCATCTCAAACGCATTCTCTTGAAGATAGAAAAAGAGACTCTGGAATCTCGCCCCGCCACCAAACTCAAAGTGATTAATACCTGCACTCTTTGCCGCTTCAACTGCGGGGAAAAAATCCTCCATCAAGACACGACCACCAAAGACAGATTGGAATCCATCTCTAAAGGTGGTGTCCATCACATCAATATATTTTTTTGCCATATTACTTCCCTACTTTATGATTTATTTTTTCGAAATTCTGTTATCGCGGCGATAACAGCAGCAACTCTTTGACGTTCATCGTCATCGGTTGTGTTACCTACTGGGGGAGCAGGTGTTTTGGGTGTATTTTCTGGGAAATACTTTGCGATAAGAGAAGCTTGAAGTTCAACGACTTTGACTAGAATGAAGAGAAATAAAAATACAACTCCCATTCCAAGTACCATAAACTTCAATGCTTCCATTACATTGTTCACTTCAGCCATTTAAAAACCTTCCGTACTAAATTTATGCAATATTCTAACGATTTATACTTGAATTAACTTAATTTAACGTCGCTTTTTTTTGCGATTATTCTGGCGTGCTACTTTTTGTTCATCCTGATACTCGTCCATCATACTCTTAACTGTGGCTTGATCGTAACCGATTTGACCTTGATTCATCTTTTTCTCTTTAAGCAACAAACTTACCACCCGCTCAACAAATTCATGGTAGTCCATCTCCTCCATACTGTCAATAAAATCAATGGCACAAGTGCTAATTTCAATCTCTTTTACCATTGATTCCAACTCCGAAAAATCAGGGCACACTACCTCTTCAGCACTGCTAGGTTCTTCAATCTGAATGGTGGCTAGTCGCATCTGAGCACCGACCTCTTTTTGGATACGTTGTAACTCTTTGAACTCATTGGTACTTACTAGAGTAATCGCTTGTCCACTTCTTCCTGCCCGTCCGGTTCGACCGATTCGATGCACGTACGATTGAGGGTCAAAAGGGATGTGGTAGTTAAAGACATGGGTTACCTGTTTGACATCCAAACCACGTGCTGCCACATCCGTTGCAACCATAATTTGAACCTGATTACGACGGTAGGCACGAATCACCTCATCCCGCTCCATCTGCTCGAGATCCCCATGCAACCCCTTGGCATTGAATCCCAAGGCTTGCAGATGCTCAGTCAGGCGATCGACTTCTCGTTTCATGCGACAAAAGACGATGCACTTTTTGATCTTTTCCGTCTCAAGCAACCGCACAATAGCCGTATCTCGCTGAGACTCATTGATCACATAATAACGCTGTTCAATAACATTGTTCACGGTCCCCTCATCATCCCCAACAACCGAGATAAATTTTGGTGCACTCAAGATCTCATCGGCTAACGCTTTAATCGGTTCAGGCATGGTAGCAGAAAAGAGAAGGGTTTGCCTGTTTTGAGGAATGTATTCAAAAATCTCTTTGATCTCTTCAAGAAAGCCCATATCAAGCATCTCATCGGCTTCATCCAAGACCACAATCTCAGGGTTAAAACTATCAATTTTCCCCTTTTTATAAAGATCTTTGAGTCGACCAGGAGTAGCGACAACAACCTGTACGCCTTTATTGATCAAAGCGATCTGTCGCCCGTACCCTACCCCACCATACACGGTAATGGTACGAATACCGCAAAAACGCCCCAGATGATAGAGCTCGTCACTCACCTGCGTGGCCAGTTCTCGCGTGGGGGTAATGATCAGTGCCCGTTCAATCTCCCCTTTGGCAATTTTGTTCATAAGTGGTAGACCAAACGCAGCGGTCTTTCCCGTACCCGTATGGGCTTGCCCTACCAGATCTTCCCCATTTTCAATGATGGGCATTACCATCTTTTGAATGGGACTAGGCTCCTTAAAGCCCGCGATTCTGACCCCTTTTAAGAGGTCTTTATGAAACTTAAATTCATTAAAAGTCAATGTTATATACCTTATTATTCGTTTACAAAATCATCAATAGCATCACCCCAAAGAGTATCCTATAGATGCCAAATGCAACAAAAGTAAATCGTTGCAAAAAAACAATCAATAACTTTATGGTGGCGTAGGCAACACAAAAAGCCACCACAAAACCAACAGCAAACGCTGTTAAATCTGCACCCATAAACTCATGATAGTGCTTGAACAAGTCATAGCCACTTACCGCCATCATCACGGGTATTGCCAATAAAAATGAGAATTCTGTTGACGCTTTACGACTCACACCGGAGAGCATTCCTGCAATAATCGTTGATCCCGCTCGACTTGTCCCAGGGACCAGTGAGAAGACCTGACCAAACCCAATAATCATCGCCTGTTTCCACGTGATATCCTCCACCTCTTTTGCCGTTGCGGTTGCCTCATCGTGGAAATACTCCACCAGAATAAAAATCACCCCACCAATAATAAACATCCATGCAATGGTCTGATGCTGTTCAAAGAGCATCTTGATCCAATCTTTGAGCACAAATCCAATCACCGCCAAGGGGAGAAACGCAGCGACAATCTTTTTCCACAACTCAATCTCTCGAAGATCAATTTTATCACGATAAAGCAGTATCACTGCCAAGATGGCAGCAAACTGAATAATCACTTCGTACGCTTTGACCACCGCGGTCTCCTCGATGCCTAAAAAGTGCCCTGCCATAATCATGTGTCCTGTTGAGGAGATGGGGAGAAACTCCGTAAAACCTTCAATAACACCAATAATGATTGCCTGTATAATGTCCATGACCTACTATCCTATATAAATTTATTTTAAACTCCTAGCATTTTCTCCGAATTTTCAAAAAAAAGTATCTCAACGCGTCGTATTCATACGATTTTTAAATACCTTAAAAAAAGATCGAAACAGAAAATGTTAGAATTTATGATGCAATCATACACTAAAATAGCTCAGGGTTAAGCAATAATTTTGGTAATCTCCCCTAAATCTTTGGTCTCAATGGTGTGGGTTGCTGCCTCACGCAAAATTGGTTTAGCACAAAAAGCAATACGGGTATCGGCATGAGCAAACATGCTCAAATCATTTGCCCCATCTCCAATGACCACCGTCTGAGTACGATCCACTCCCAAAAGACGCTGAAGACGAACAATCATATCCCCTTTGGCATCCGAGTACATCATCTCTCCCCCCACCGCTCCGGTGAGAACGCCCTCTTCAACGTGTAAGAAATTAGCAAAATCAGCATCAATGCCAAGCGCCGTACATGCCGGTGCGGTTGCCTCTCTAAATCCTCCAGAGAAACAGACCACTCGATAGCCTTTAGATTTTAGTGCCTCTACTGCCTCTTGTGCCCCCTTCATCATGGGTAACGAGGCACAAATTTCTCGCATCTTGGACTCTGGCAATCCCCGTAACAGTGCTACTCGCTCAACCAGTGAGGCATAAAAATCCAACTCCCCTGCCATGGCTCGCTCAGTAATGGCAATCACCTGCTTCTCTAATCCAAGTGCTTTGGCAAAAAAATCGATGGTCTCCCCATCCATCAGGGTTGAATCAAAATCAAATACGGCTAATTTCATACTTTATCCTACTTTTTTGTTAAAATTTGGTAAAATTATAGCCAATTAATAGTTAGGATTAAAATAAATTTATGTTTGATAACTTTTGTAAGACACTCCACAGTGATAAACCCTTTATAACCGTCGAGATTACTCCACCCCATGGTGCTTCTATCAAGCCAATCATTGACAAAATAAACACCCTAAAACTCCATGAAAAAGTTGCCGGTTTCTCCGTTACCGATAACCCCCTTGCCAAACTCAAAATGTCGGGCGTACTCTCTGCCATTCAGGTCCAGCAGAGCTTTGGAAAGCCCGTGATTGCGACCATGAGCATGCGGGACAAAAACAAGCTCTCCCTCCAGTCCACGCTCCTTGGTGCCAACGATTTTGATCTGCGTTGCATTCTTGCCCTCACGGGTGATCCGGCTAAGTTCTCTGATCAACCTGAGGTCAAAGGGGTCTTGGAGCGTGACTCAACACTGCTACTAAGTATCATCTATCACCTCAACAATGGGGTTGACTACAGCAACAAAGAGCTCACCCCCAAACCCAAACCTATCTACCCATTTGCGGTGGCAAACTCCTATGCCAAAGACATGCGACACATCAAAAAAAAGATGCTCAAAAAGCTTAACTATGGGGCTCGTGGCATCATTACCCAACCCGTTTATGATCTTGATAATGCCAAAGAACTTCTTGAGATTTTTGAAGAGTGCAAGATGGAGAGTGTACGAGAGACCGCCAAAAATGCCGAGCTCATCATCGGACAGTTCCCCGTGGTTCGCGCCCGTACTGCCAACTTTATCTCCGACAAGGTCCCTGGTATTACCGTACCCAAAAAGATCATTGATGAGATGAATCTTGCTGCCATGGATGGAGTAGAGAAAGAACAGGAGGTTGGCTTTGCTCTCTCCAAGGCACTCTTTGATGATATGTTGAAACTTCATCCCAAAATGCACCTGATGACCCACAACCGTTTTGATTTATGTGATAAACTCATCGGAAATATAAACAATTAAAACACAAAGTTAAGCTATAATTCTATTATAAATATTTTTTAAAGGTTAAAATGTAATGAATGATGAACTCGCAATGAACACGACAAACGCCAATACTGCAGGAGATCAGAGTGCTTTTCCTTTTTTGGAGATGGGAACCAATTTTGTCATTGGTTTAGCTGTTGGTTATTTTTTAAAAAAATTCTTTAAGTTTCTCCTCCTTATACTTGGTCTAGGATTGGTCATACTCTTTGTCCTTGAGTCTCAAGGATATTTCCATGTCAATGATGGTACCCTCCAAAGTGGTGTAAGCACGGGAATTGACTCCTTTCAACACCTTGTTACCATGGTCAAGGATCGTCTCTCTAGCATGAAACTCTCTAGTGGTGCGAGTGCCATTGCAGGCTTCTTTGCAGGGCTTAAACTTGGCTAAGCTTAAACTGCTTGTCTCTGCCCTTGAGCCCTCTTCTAACCTCCATTTAAAAGAGCTACTCAAGCACACCCAAGAGGTTGAACTTTTGGGTATTTTTGACCAATCTCTTGGTCAACCTCTTTATGATGTTTCCGATATGGCAATTATGGGTGTTGTTGATGCGATTAAAAAACTTCGATGGTTCTTTAAGGTTGCCGATGAGATGGTCACCTTGGCAAAAGATGCCGACAAGATCCTACTGATGGACTCCTCTGGTTTTAATCTCCCTTTAGCAAAACGCCTCAAAAAAGCCTATCCCCACAAAGAGATCATTTACTATATTCTTCCCCAAGTCTGGGCAAGTCGTCCCAAACGGAGTAAAAAACTTGAAACGTACTGTGATCGATTGCTTGGAATTCTACCTTTTGAGGTGGATTACTACCAATCCAAAGCCCAGTATGTTGGTCACCCTCTCCTCGATGAGATTCATCTACTCCATCAAGCTTCTGCCCAAAGCATTGCCTTCATGCCAGGAAGCCGACCTTCAGAGATCCAACGACTTTTACCTATTTTTCGGGAAGTACGTGCTAGACTCTCTCAGCATCGAGCACTCTTAATCATTCCCAAAAGCTTTTCCGATGAAAAAATTACTCAACTTTATGGGGATCTCAAAGAGTTCGAAGTTCATCGAGAGACTCATCAAGCTTTGGCACAATCAAGTTTTGCCTTCATCTGTTCGGGTACGGCAACCCTCGAATCAGCACTGATTGGAACCCCTTTTGTGCTAAGCTATATTGCCAAAAAGATAGACTATTTCCTTGCAACCAAACTGCTCAACATTACCCACGTTGGACTTGCCAATATTATCTTGCAACACCACAATCAAAGCACCCTTCATCAAGAGCTTCTCCAAGAGGAGGTCACCGTAGAAAATCTCCTACGTGCCTACCAAAAGACGGATCGAAACCGTTTTGCCCAAAAAGCCCAAGAACTTCGTACCTACCTTGATCATGGAAGTGCTAAAAATGTTGCCGATATTGTGATGCAAAAGCCTAATCAATAGGGCTTTTGAGGTACCCCATTAAAGATCACATTACCCGCATCTTTGTACTTACAAACATAGACATACCCCCCTTTAAAGATCCCCGTTTGATACTGAGCATTCGCACACCCAACCTCACGAGTCTTTTTCCAGATTATCTGCGTATAGTGTCCACAGCCAATCTCTCTGCCTTTGGCATCTTTTTTTTTGTCACAAGAAGCGTTTGCATAATGATAAAGAGGTCTCTCCGCATCATACCACTGAAGCATCGCCTCCTCAATCGTAACCGGATAGTGCTGTGTATGAGCAAAGAGATTTTCACCCAATCCCCGTTGGTGGTTTGTAGGGTCATGCTCAAACCGCCCCAAAGAAGCTAAGTGGTTTGCATAGACTTGAGCGACTGATTCCAATGCCAAACTATAATGCAAATCTGCATCCGTAAAATAGTGATGTCTCTTTTCATTGTGCACATCTATCACTGCCTGCTGAACCGGACTCAACAATACCTTTTTGGGAGGCTTAGGTCCTGTCCCCGTTATGGATGGAGCCAATGTTCGCTTTTGACATCCCACTAACACCACAACCAACCCAACATACACCCCCCATAAACCTTTTATCATTTATCTCTCCTTTTCTAGCTATAAATTAATTATAACATAAAAAGTTAATTTAAAATTATTAGAAGAAATGCTAATAGTATATGTCTAAACTGCCTACCCAGCAGTTAACTGTCCATAGAGAGGATTGTGTTGTGTACTTTGTTTCTAAACTGCCTACCCAGCAGTTAACAGTATCACACATACAATCGAGAATTTCTCTTTTTTCTAAACTGCCTACTCAGCAGTTAACGAAGAGGTTAATGTTACCAATTCTCTGGATGATTTTCTAAACTGCCTACTCAGCAGTTAACAACGCCCCCGTAGGGATCCTCAGCACCACAGGTTTCTAAACTGCCTACTCAGCAGTTAACTTTGGACAAACTTTATGCCACGGTTTGGGCGTTTTCTAAACTGCCTACCCAGCAGTTAACAGTATCACACATACAATCGAGAATTTCTCTTTTTTCTAAACTGCCTACTCAGCAGTTAACGAAGAGGTTAATGTTACCAATTCTCTGGATGATTTTCTAAACTGCCTACTCAGCAGTTAACAACGCCCCCGTAGGGATCCTCAGCACCACAGGTTTCTAAACTGCCTACTCAGCAGTTAACAGATTGATGCCATTGAATCAAAGAGTTATGAGTTTCTAAACTGCCTACCCAGCAGTTAACCAGTGAGGCTTAGGGGAAAAAAATACTACAAATTTCTAAACTGCCTACCCAGCAGTTAACTATGTGGCAGATGGTTTCCGTGGAATTGGCGTTTTCTAAACTGCCTACCCAGCAGTTAACGTATGACAGCATCGAGCTTTTTAACTGTTGGTTTTCTAAACTGCCTACCCAGCAGTTAACCTTGGATCTCCTTCCCGCCGTCCCTTTTTGTATTTCTAAACTGCCTACCCAGCAGTTAACACACTATAGGCTTCACGACTACACACCTCCTTTTTCTAAACTGCCTACCCAGCAGTTAACTGATCCATTCCAGAGTAGAACGTTCAACAACTTTTCTAAACTGCCTACCCAGCAGTTAACGTGCAAAAGGAGAAGAAAAAAGGGCGTGGTAGTTTCTAAACTGCCTACCCAGCAGTTAACGTATCCAAATATTTTTAATTGTGTCTGCTAATTTTCTAAACTGCCTACCCAGCAGTTAACAAAACAAGAGAGTATATCTCTATTCTTGAAGATTTCTAAACTGCCTACCCAGCAGTTAACAAGCATTTCACTGCCTCCTATAGTGCGAGTCGTTTTCTAAACTGCCTACCCAGCAGTTAACCCCCGCGGTCTCATGCGTAACAATGCTCCAGATTTCTAAACTGCCTACCCAGCAGTTAACGATAAGATAGCGTCTAGGATATTTGATGGGAATTTCTAAACTGCCTACCCAGCAGTTAACATGCAAAAAGCAACCATCGCCCAAGAGATTTTTTTTCTAAACTGCCTACCCAGCAGTTAACCACCTCTGTTATCAATGTTGTTGGGTCGGGGTTTTCTAAACTGCCTACCCAGCAGTTAACGGAGAATGATCAAGACTTGTTCGGATTGCCGATTTCTAAACTGCCTACCCAGCAGTTAACACTCAAGGAGCAAGATTGGAGGGGCTATAGATTTTCTAAACTGCCTACCCAGCAGTTAACAAAACAAGAGAGTATATCTCTATTCTTGAAGATTTCTAAACTGCCTACCCAGCAGTTAACATAAATATGTTTGTTTTGTATTGAGTTCTTTTTTTTCTAAACTGCCTACCCAGCAGTTAACTGGCAATCTCCGCCGTGCGTCCATAGAACACTATTTCTAAACTGCCTACCCAGCAGTTAACTGATCTACTTGTTGTTAACGATGTTGAAAATTTTTCTAAACTGCCTACCCAGCAGTTAACGAAAAAGATGGAAAAGTTTTTATCAATGCCAATTTTCTAAACTGCCTACCCAGCAGTTAACTCATAATATAAGGGAAAATATCAATTTTCTGATTTCTAAACTGCCTACCCAGCAGTTAACTCCCCCTCGGCTAGATTTGATTGGGTTCCCTCTTTCTAAACTGCCTACCCAGCAGTTAACATCAAACAAGCTCGATAGATGTTCTCCAAAAGATTTCTAAACTGCCTACCCAGCAGTTAACTTCTTGGAGAACGTTGAGCGTCTGTTTCGTGGTTTCTAAACTGCCTACCCAGCAGTTAACACTATCATCTACCGTTTTTCACGGAAATGGTTTTTCTAAACTGCCTACCCAGCAGTTAACGAGAGAGTGCCAAAGAAGCATTTGCTGCACTGTTTCTAAACTGCCTACCCAGCAGTTAACAATATTAGAAATGAGTATACTTCCTCTTTGGGTTTCTAAACTGCCTACCCAGCAGTTAACAGCAAATCATAACTTCAAAATCAAACTATAATCGCATTTATAGCTATTTTAACCAAAAATACCTTTATTTTTTTAGACTATTTCAAAAGCT
>Ga0256843_1003230_pt1 | contig 11437 bp, 11 predicted proteins | sample AlvinellametaG_FD_191572 | JGI IMG/M metagenome (GOLD analysis project Ga0256843, IMG submission 191572) | Pompeii worm associated microbial communities from hydrothermal vent at the East Pacific Rise, Pacific Ocean - Alvinella | ecosystem: Host-associated > Annelida > Integument > Unclassified ... | reverse complement strand
AAGAAGATATTTAAGACAGCAAGAAAAAAAATATACGCAATTAACAAAAAAAATAAAGCATAATAATTTGAAAATAATAGATGCTTTAAGACCTGTTGTATTTTATAATCATAATGAGTATATACCTGATAGTCAACGATATAGTATTTCTGGTAGTGGCTTTACTATTAAGCATGGTGATACATATTTGTTCTTAACAACTAGGCATGTTGTATGCTATAAAGATAGTATTCACAATACTTATGAATCTGAAATTGATATAGATATAATTATTCCAAGCAAGATTGACGGGTACTATGATTTAAAGTATGAGAGTTCAAAAATACCTATTGACATGATTTACAGAGTTCCAATTAATCATGAATTCCAAGAGACATTTGGAGATAAAAATCCTGTTACGGATGCTTTTTTTTCTAAAGAAGCTAAAGATATTACTATTATGACACTATCTAGTGATTTTCATGGCAATTATATTGATTGGCAACAAGCTATAACACATATTAATCTTAAAGACTTGGGCGAACTTGAAGAAGGGGATAAATTAGTTTCCATAGGCTTTCCAAAAAAATATAACTTTACCACTCCAAATGAAATAGACAACACTTCTAGTATGACAATTTATAAATGTTTTGTATATGGTCGATGTTCTAAAATTATTGAAGGTCGAGTTGAGGCTGTTATGGAAACGGACTATAACTGCAAAGCATTAAAAAACTTAGATGGAATGAGTGGTTCAGCTGTTTTTAAAATAGGAAATAATTTTTCTCTTAAATTTGTAGGGATGGTAATTCAAGGTGATACCAAGAATGGAGAAACACTTAGATTTTTAACTGTAAATTGGATTACTATATACTTAATGCAAACAGATTTATCACTTCCTTTCTCAATGTTAGAGAATGATGCTCTCGAAGTGGTATCTAAACATTATATTTCAGAAATTATAAAAATGATTGGCGATAAAAATATTAATGTAAAAGAAGATACTGTAACAATTACTATAAATGAGACAGATTCTTACAGTTTTAAAAAATATCATCATATCTACTACATGGTAATAACTTTACTATATGGAACTGAGGCTTATAGTAGTAAGTATATCTATATCTTAACGAACATTATGAACTATACAAAAGATTGGCAAAAAGCCTACAATATTTTAAAATCACATAAACATATTATCAATAGAGAGTTTATAGATTTTTTTGATAACTATGCACATAATATTGATAATTTTCAAGATTCTAAAATTCCATTAGAAAACATAAATACTCTTATTGAAGATTATCAAAATAGATTACTTGCGTCGCAGAAACAATGAAAAATAATCAAAAAGATATTGGCTGTAACGGACTTCTTGAAGGGTATGCCAGAAAACAAAGTGATAATACTTCTATAAATATTAAAGAAGTTTCTAAAGAAGATGGTGAGTTATATTGTGCAGAATATTTATCTAAAGTGAACTTTCGTAGATGTACGGATAAAATCGACCATTTATATCATGTTGCTAGACAATCAAATATGGATTTTACTCCAGAATCAAAACTTCATCTTGCATGTAAAAATGAGCTGTTGTCCGCTCTTCAATCTATTTATCCAGAAGGGAATTGGGAAGAAGAACGACACATATCTAATATCAATTCAACACCAAACTTATCGGGAAGAATAAACAATAAACCTCTAGCAATTGAAATACAAAAAAGTTCAATCAAACCAAGTGATATAATCAAAAGAACAGAAAAATATGCTTCTATTGGTGTTCCTGTATTATGGATAGTTCTACTTTATGAACCACTAGTGCAAAAAACAATAAAGTATGAGAATGTTCATAAAAGTTCGAGAATAGCAAAAATGACACAAGAATATTTTGAAACATTAAATCGACTTGTAAGCAATGAGCCAATAAATATACCTATTGGCTCTAAAATAAATAAAGATGCTGTTGTATTGGAAGCAGGAAGAAAAAGAGGTTCAATCAAGAAAAGTCGTAAAGTCTTTACTGAATTGATAGAAGCTATAGAAAAAGCTGGTAAGCATCAAAATGCCCCACAAAAAGAAGTAGAACAAAAACTAAGCAAGCTAAGAGCAGATAAATAAAGAGATATATAAACAACTCTATTTAGAAGCTTTAAATAGAGAATTAATGCTTATTGAGAAAATCAACAACCTTAAAAAACAAATAAAAAAGCAAGATATTAATTTTGCAAATAATGAATCCTATAGTTTATAAATGAATTTTGCTACAATCAACAAGATGCTCTTTTAACTTATCATTTTTCCAATCTACAAAAGGATCGTTTTTATAATAGAAGCACTTTTTGAAGTTAGCTTCATCATTAAAGTAAATTCGATAAAAACCAACAGGGATAATGATATTATTTTTTAGCTTTTTGGTAGCACCTCTATAATTTGCAACAGTAACAGAGTGAACATATCCAAGTTTTGTCGCAAGCATTCTTCCATATTTCTCAACTTTTAACCATGTTTTTTGATTAACCTTTGCTGCTTGTGGTTGGATCTGGCTCATATCATACACAAGATCTAAGGTTCTTTTTGAATAATCAGCATCAGCATCGGCGATAATAAAGTGCCCTCTGTTCCAAGTTTTTCCCATACCTGTATAATCACTATATTTGGTGCGGTATCTTTTTGGTATATCTTTATTTTCATAAAAACGAGGTCTTTTTTTAATGTTCACTGCATTGACCTTGTTTCCATCTAGTGTAGTCCAGCCACCTAATGCACCTTTATATTTATATGAATAACATACAGTATATATTTCTTTATCAATAATCTGTTCGCATTGATACTTACTTATAAAGTCACTTACATTTGTAGCGAATAGAAGCATACTAAGAGATAAGAGTAAAAGTATTTTTTTCATAATTTTAATTCCTTTTTTATATGGACAAAATCTATTTTTTGTCTATTTTATTCTTTTAAATATATGGACAATTATTTTAACTTAAAGTATATAAAATAGGCATATTTAATATGTCCATATTTTTAAAGCTAAAAAGTACAGGGATTGCATGCTCCCACTCAATCCGTCTTGCTCTGTGATTTACTTTACCTTTTTTAGTTCTTTCATTACGAGGCTTGTATCCACAAGACTCTCTATCAATTATATTTTATGCCGTTCTGAAGTTGTAAACTATATATCTTAGGTTTTTTCTTGTTATTTTTCCAATTAACTTGTTTTCTGACTTATATACATTATCTTCTTTCTGCTTTTTTAATTATCTCTTCAATTTTCTGCTTTAATTGACCATTGTTTTCTTCAGGAGTTGGATTATAATCTGACACATCTTCTCTTTCATAAAAACTCATATCTTTGGATACCTCAGTATTTTCAGCAGCTATCTGTATCGTTTTATTCAATATTGCTTTAGCCCTACTTTCATTAAGTTCTTTTATTTCATACATTTTTCTCATTAAAGCATTAAATGTTTTTTTATCTAATTGTTCTGACATTTGTATACCTAATGCTGTTGGGAATGTTGAAGTATATGAATCGGAAATGTTTTTTTCATCTGGAGTAAGCATTATTTGATTCATTATAAATTCTGGCCTCATTATAAGATAAGTGCCTAAATCATTTGCATCAAAAAAATCTTTTGCTATTTTATAAACTGTTTTTTCTCTAGTTAACCAATATGTTTTATATCCAAATGGGTTTGTACTTATTTCCTGATTTTTATGTCTCATTGTTGAAACATAAATATTAACACTTGCAACATGTCTGGCAATTGCTTCAATTTTCTTTTTGGGTATTAATATAGAGCTTAGGGAGTCTACTAAAGATGACTTGACGGATTCTTTAATTTCATCACTTCTTAAGATTTTTAATTTAAATTCTCCAGTTAAATATATTCTTAAATCTTCTTTGGCACTTGCTGGCTTGCTTAGTAATTCAGCAGGAGAGCAAAAATTATTTATAAATTGCTCCCATGAATTTACAGCTCCAGAAATCTTATTGTACATATAGGCTCTAGTTATTAAGATTGGTAAATATTTGATACTCTCAAGATTAAAAGATGATTCAAAGCCTTGTATATTCTCTCTATATGATAAAGTGGCAATTTGTAAATTTTTATATATTTCGATAATTGCTTCTTCTGTAACTAGCAACTCTGCACCCATATTGCTTAAGTATTTAAGCATATTTCTATAATGTTGCCCCTCTTCAGGTAAATATTGCTCACTAATTGCCAAAACAAGTATGTCTGAATGCACAACAAGTTTCAATCTTTGTGTTTTTTCTTTAAAATAGGAAACAATGTCCATATTGTTGTGCATGATATAATGCATTATATAAAGATAACTAGTCTTAATAAGGTATCTTTGTTCATTTTCACTAGGAGAAGCGAAGACTTTTCTCAGTAATTTTGTCACACATCTTTTATCATTTTGGCTAAATGATATTTCAGTAAAATCGTTACAAGCCTTATCTACAGCATCAATAAGCTGTATGTCGTGATAGAAGTCTTCCTCTGTACTATTGATGCTTTCTACCAATCTCATTCCTTGATTGGTGTAAATATTTTTAATGGTATGCAGTGCTAAGTTAACTATTTTTTGTTTGTGTTCTTCAGAATAGTTAGCTTCTATCCTGTTATAAAAGCTTTGTTTTGCTAAGAAAAGAATTTCAACACTTTCCTCGTTAAGTTCTTTCATTTTTAAACGACTTTCATACGGTAAGCAATATAATTCTTTATGTTTTTGAACAATCTTTCTACCATGCTTATTTGTTTGCTTTGTAAGTAAATGAAGTCTATCATTAAACATTGATTTTATGGTTGTTTTGGAGCTAGAGAATGAATTTTCAATTGCTTTGTATATTTCATTTGCATTTAAAAACTGATTCTTATCTGGATCAGTATCTCTTAATGCCCACATTATTAAACTATCTGTCATGCTAGAAAGTGTATCATTGTGTTGTTCTTTATTTTCGTACCTATACCATGCACTTAAATATAAAGAAGGATAATCCACTTTTAAATTATCGTCGTCTTTGCTCTCTATAGCCCCTAAAATACTTACATAAAAATCTGTAAATATATGCTTACATTCATTATTTGCAGCGAGATTACAAATATATGCATGATCTCTTACTTCAACTGCTACATCAAGCTTATCTTCAATTTTTGATACTCTTAAAGCTAAATTACTAACAGATCTTGGTGTGTAATAATATATTTTTCTTGGAACTATACCGATTTTATTTAAATCATTATATGTGTTTTCAATTTTATCGAACAAGTTCTCTGTTGTTCCGTATTGAAAAATTATTGATGGTTTTCCAATTCTTGTGATTATGAGCTCATCATCTTCATCAGTTCTCTTTGTAAATCCATCAATTCCACCATCTTTGAAGGGAGAAGTTGCGAAAAAGTTTTCTCCGTGTTGACATCTTGATAAATCTTGAGCAAATTTTTCAAATTCAAAACCCTTGTCACCACGATATGTTCTTTCTAGAGATAATGAGACTAATTCAGATAATTTTTTATGCATAGGTTATATACTTGTATTTTTTAAGTTGTCAATAATGGCATATAATTCCACTATTTTATCAGTAACCTGTTTATTTATCTCTTCAAGTTCTGTTATCTTTTTAACTTGTTCATTGTTTTTTTTGTTCAACTCTTTAATCTCGTTTTTTAATACAACAACCTTAGCAGACTCATTCTCTCTACCCTCATATAGATCACTATATTTATTTATAATTTGGGTACGAGATACACCCCGAATCTCTTGCGAGTTGAGAAATGTTTACTTTAGTATTCTTTTTCTGCTTTTCTAAGGCTTTTAAGAGCTTTCTTTCGGTCTCTTTAACACTTTGTTCCTGGGCTTTTCTCAGTCCATCATTTAGTGTTGATTTTGTCATTTTATTCTCTCTAGCTTTATATACTTTACTATATAACTCATGCCATAAACCTACCTATTATTTTTAACAATCTTGTTGTATTTTACCTTTTTTTTCTTTGCTTCCACAACTTTTCCAAGTGAGTTGTCTCTTTCAATTTGACTTTCTAGGATGTCCGCTTCATGTTCAAAGTTTGGTAAGAATTTATCACTTATAACGAAACTGCTACATCCAATTTCCCAACAAGATTAAGACAATGCCTTATTTATGGCTATAAAAAGACGCTTACCTCCAAAAGGTCTGATATATCATTCAGATCTGGGAAGTCAATATGCTTCGGACTCTCATAGACTACTTTTAAAAGAATACGGGTTTATCCAAAGCATGAGTGGAAAAGGTAACTGTTATGATAATGCAGTTGCAGAGAGTTTTTTCAATGCATTAAAAACTGAACTTATTCGTAAAATAACTTGTGATACAAGAGCTCAAGTCTCTCAGGCAGTATTTGAATATATAGAAATATTTTATAATAAAAAACAATTGCATTCAAATAATAATTATATGTCTCCTGACGGCTTTGAAGCAAAAATGTTACAAAAAGAAATGGCTATATGAGGTATTTATTTTATGTCCTATAAAGTGTTGACACATCAACACTCTTTTTAATACATACTTGTAAAGTATTGTATAGTGTCATATTATAGGAAATACTAAGAAGAAATGTATTATATATATTTAAAGCTACATATCATGTTCTTCTTGTCTGTATAATTATATTTACAGTCACAATAAATAGTTGTTTGATGGTCTCTATAAATTTTATGAAGCTCTTTTTTTGATTTAGAGAATGATCCATTGGCTGAGAATAAGAGAGTTGTTAATAGTATTATGCCTAATAGTAGTTTCACTTTACACCTTATTCTCTTTTTTTGTTAATAATTGACATAAGTATTTTCATTGTTCTTGGTTAATTTTGAAATAAAGTCTTCAAATGGATCAGTTTATGTTGGTGGCTCATAAATGTATCATTTTTCAATGCATGCAAAAACCATTTAAACTAATAATATTTTTGAAGTTTAACATTTTGTATTTCATTGTTTTTCATTATGAAGTCAACAACTTTATCAATCTTCAAGTTGTTATTCACTATATTTCCTTGTAAAAAATTTAAAATAATATATCATTTTTAGTACATCTGATAAGAAACTTTCTATTAATAATAAATAGATTGTATTCAGCCTTACTATATCTTTATTTTGAGATTATTATGATTAATCCAACAATGAGATTAAAATAAACTGGATACTGATCTCTTCTTTGATTTTAAGTTGTCCAAACTCGTGTTATCCATCTCTTCTATTATGTGACCCTCTTTATTTGTATCAAAAGGTAATTCATATTGTCCTCTCTGTCTTTCAAGAGATTTTTTAAATAAATGTTTAAATTCTTCAAAAGTATCGGATACTCTCATAAGTGGTAAGATTTGATTAATTTGGTCTTTGAGATGTGTCGCACCAACATCATTAGATAGCATTTGATGCATTCTTACTGTATCATTACCTGCTTTACTTTTAGGTACTTTTGCTTTTAACTCTTGTCTTACTCCATCTGGAAGCTGATCATAAATATATTTATTAGTCCAAGTTCCAATAACCCCTGGTCTTTTCTTTATTCCTCTAACATTAAAATCCCATCCATTCAATCGAAAAAATTGTCTATACAATTCATCGGGAAATGTTTTCTTCCATGGTCTTAGTTCCTCTGCAATATAAGCATCTAGTATTTTTTGTAATTCGTACTTTTCTCTATCATATTGATAACCAGTCGCCTCGTCCACTAAAGCAGTAATACCAATTTTAGCAAGTGATCTCATGATAATTTCTGCTTTTTGAGCTTTCGGAAGTTGTGATGATTGCAATGTCTTATGTTCTCTTGCCTTGAGCCATACTTCACAGACTTTTGGAATTATGGTTGCATCATATCCTTGCAATTTATTTTTACCATCAGTAGTGTATATTATTGGCTTCAGGTCCTTTGGCTCAAATACTCCTAAAATAAATGGTTCTAGAGCCTTTGAAGATACAAACATAGGCATAGGTCCCATCTCTTTATTATCACTCTGTTTATCTCTTAGTTTATAGTTCTTCCCACCAGATGAACCGAGGTTTTTAACAAGACCAGCCTCGCTAATTACCCTTGTTCCATCCTCTAGTACCGCACAACTCATTTTCATATCACCAAGGTTTATCTCACCTTTATACTCAGCTTTTAAAAGTTTGCCCATTAATCAATCCTTTACAAATAGTTTTATTGTTTAGTTATTAAACATATCTTTTACTTTACTATACTTAAATGACGATTTCCATCATAGCTTTTTTCAAATATACTCTTAGGGATCAACAATGCACTACCTACGATGCTAGTACCTACATTCCAAAGCATGTCTGTAAATGCATTTAGTAAAGTATCTGTCTTAATGATGTTTTGTACCATATCAATTCCTTGTAGAATTTTTGTTTTATTTAAAGTTGAGGAATACTTAATCATTAGTTTTTTCAAAAATATCATTGTGAAGAATAAAGATACCACCACCAATAAGTAGTAAAGTTAAACCCCTGCTATTGCAGACCTAAAAATATTTTATAATCCTAGCTAATGTCTAATTAACTAGGATTACTTTTATTAACTTGTGTGACAGGGTCTACAACAATAATAACAACCATTAATTCTGTGATCTGGCCATTTTCTTTTTGCAGACGCAACTGCTTCTTGACAAGAATTATGATATCCCAAATCTATTTGATTTTCAGGGTTTGGCATATAAGAACAGCCTGTAGTTGCATTATGTACCTCATGATCACCATTTGCTTGCGCATTCTGATTAATTAAAAATCTTGCCATAGCTAACCCTTAATACTTTTGGGATCATTACCATAAGAATTCTTCTCACGAATACGACCATTCTCACCATGAAGTGTAAATTCAGCACCTAGTTTTTTTGCTAAACCTATACCAAACTCTCTACACTCTGCTTGTGTAGAACACACTTTACTTGCTCGCTCATTGCCAGCGACTTTTGCTTTCCATCCATCTGGATGCTTAGAAACTGAAACCCGTTTCATCTTAAACCTTTGTTGTACTAGGTTTAAATTTTAGTCTTGTATATTCGGTATCAAAATATATCTATTCCATATTCACTTTAAGAAAAGTAAAAGGATTATTTAAGGATATTTTCACAATTTCCCTACTATAATTCCATAGCATAAAAAACAAAACTATACCTAGTACCATTAAATATTCTGCTTTATATGAGATCCTACACAAACATAAAGCATTGCACGGATTATATCTTATTATCCCTAAAAATATCATTATTTTCTAACTAAACAAACTATTTTTCATAGCTTTTTTCAATGCACTTTGAATATTGTCATTCAAGTTTTCTGCTTTATTCGTTTTATGTCTAAATGTTATGGGTTTTATTCCAGGTAATTTTACTTTTTTTACAACACCTTGTTCATCCATGACCTTATATAATAAATTAACAAGCACCTCATTATCAATTTCACTGCCAGTGCCAAACATCATTCCCAGGAAGCTCTCTTGTTCTTTTCTATCTATCTCAAACAAGTACGCATGTTTTCCATTGCTCAACATAACTTTTATAAGTAAGTAATTTCTATATCCTAAGAAAATTGTTTTATGATCTTTAATTTTTCTCTTTTTAACCCATAAAGTAGTCTCTTTTTTTGCTTTTTTCAAAACTCTTGAGAACTGCGTTGCCATCTGTGCAGTATGTAATTCACACTCTTCATCCACAAACATTATATTAACTACATAAAGACCACTTTCATCATCCGATATATCGATTGCCCTATCTATCACATATTCAAGCGCTTTTATTACCATTCTTAAAACTTCTGACTGTTTCAAACGAGATTTATCTTGTTCATCAATTATAATATTTGCTGTATTTTTAGAGTCACCTGCTTGATCTGACTCGGCAGAAGAGATATTTTCAATATTTTCTGTATTTTCGTAATCAATACTTACATTAGTATTGGTGGATATGTTAAGCACATCTCTTCTGTGCTTAATGAATCCATTGTTTGGATTTAAAACCCCAACTTCAGATACTATGTGCTGCGATGCATTTCTGCTGTGAGAGTTATGCTCATTTGTAACTGGTATTTCATTGTCGTCCAAATTTTGAGCTACTCTTGTGTAGCTATTGTGTTCTTCTTTTGACTCATCAGTTTCAAATTCTAATTCTTGCGTAAAAGATTCTATTTCATTATCTATAGGTAATGAGTACTGGTTTATTCTAAACATAAAAAAAGTTTCTTGATCTAACCAGATGCCATCTCCTTGTAAACGTAATTCAGAGGGATGATAAGGTAGTACAACTGGGTATCTTTCAGGATAGAGACTTCCTGTTTCTATGCTGGCTCTTAATTTTTTAAGTCGTTGTCTAGTCACCAAATTAAATTTCGCGTAGGCCAAAAAAGCTATATTTGATTCATTTTTACTATCATATAATTCAACACTATACTTGCTTCCATCTGTACTACTACTTTTAATGTATTCATCAAGGACGTCATCCAAACCTCTTTGAATAAGCTTATATCTAATCTGCTGCTCTTGTGGCACATACGTAGATGTTAATAGCTCCATCGATGGAATGATAACGGTTGTTCCATTAAAGGCTTCTATTTTTGTAAATCTTGAATTTGCGAAACGATAATAGTCTATGGAATTACTAATATTATCAATCTTGTATCTATACGGTGGAAAATAGCCATATTTAGAGTTTGTTCTTTTTTCAGTAAAACTTATCGATGTAGCTGTAGCCGTATCAAAAGAGAATAAAGCGTTATCAACATAATTACCATCAAACACTTTCCAAGATTTTACAGTCCTGTGGTTACCTTTCCAAATAGTCATATATCGCACTATATCGATCTGTGCAACGGAAATTTTTCTAAGGATTTGGATTTCACTTAACATTCCATTGTTATCTATTTCTTTTAACAGCACATAAATTTCAGGTACTCCTGTCGTGCCGGTATTTTTGTATACTGCACCGTAAGCCCATACAACTCTCAGTCTGCCATCTTTTGGAAAATTTTCTATTGGTGGTATTGTTTTGTCTATCATTTTTTTCTACCTGCAATAAATGGATATTTTATCTTTAAAAGTAAACTCATCTGTTTACACATATCTCTTTACTTTAGTAAACAAATTTAAGGACTTGAATTATTTTCTATAAGTTTATTGTAGCAAAGTTTAATAGAATGTAGCGAGGTTTGTTGGAAATAACAACGGCACTCTTTATGTTCATCCAAAAGATTGCCACAAGGGCATGGATTCATCGCACCTATAAAAACAAACTTCGCTCTATACTCCATTTTTGTATTTACTCGTGAAATGCGTATCTTATTATCTTGCAAAGGTTCTCTTAGTGCTTCTATCACACCTTTTGAGAAATGGGGCAACTCATCAAAGAACAATACCCCGTTATTTGCCAGTCCCACTTCCCCTATACGCGCTTTATGACTTCCACCACCAAATATA
>Ga0256843_1003229_pt1 | contig 11437 bp, 9 predicted proteins | sample AlvinellametaG_FD_191572 | JGI IMG/M metagenome (GOLD analysis project Ga0256843, IMG submission 191572) | Pompeii worm associated microbial communities from hydrothermal vent at the East Pacific Rise, Pacific Ocean - Alvinella | ecosystem: Host-associated > Annelida > Integument > Unclassified ... | reverse complement strand
GGTAGTGGCAAAGATTTTGATAATGCTTTTGTCGTAAGAATTATTAGTGATGAGTATTTGATCTTGAATCAGAAAGACTTAGAGATGAACGAGCAAGCGGTTCGTTATCATAACCGGTATCCTTTTGATGTATTGCAAGTGCAAAAAGTATCTAAAAACAACAAGAGAGCTAAAAATCTATCAAAGCAAAAAATATATTTCAATGTTTATTTGCCGTTTTTTGTCGGAGAAGGCAAAACTTTTAAAATGGTATTAGATGAAGCCAAAAAGAAATATAAATTTAAAGAATAATTAATATAAATAACTTCAATTTGATGTATAAGATTTTTCTATAAACTTTTTTCATAGTTTCGTTGAGATAAAGTACATTTGTCAAAAATTAAAACAAGATTATTATGAGTTTAATAGGAAAAAAAGCACCCGATTTTAGTGCCGTTGCCGTCGTAAACGGTGGAGAGTTTCAAGAAAACTTTTCTTTAGAACAATATAGAGGAAAAAAAGTAGTATTCTTTTTTTACCCTTTAGATTTTACATTTGTATGTCCTACAGAAATTATTGCATTTCAAGAGCAAATTGCCGAATTTGAAAAACGTAATACCGTAGTGGTTGGCTGTTCGATAGATTCGCAATTTTCGCACTGGGCTTGGTTAAATACTCCCAAAAATAAAGGTGGTATTGAAGGCGTAAAATACCCCTTAGTTGCCGATTTAGATAAAACTATTGCCATGAAATATGATGTTTTAGGCGGTGATTATTATGTGAGTGAAAACGGTGAAGTGTCTTTTGAAGGAGAGCCTGTGGCTTTTAGAGGCTTATTTATTATTGATGAGGAAGGAGTAGTTCAACATCAACTAATCAACAATTTAGGTTTGGGTCGTAGTGTCAAAGAGGCATTGCGTTTGGTTGATGCTTTACATCACCTACAAAAATATGGCGAAGTTTGTCCTGCAAACTGGGAAGAAGGCGACGAAGCTTTAAAACCTACTTTTGACGGCGTAGCCGATTATTTAGCTAAGAAATAAATACTTTGTGCTTGCGCAAATAACAAAACGGCTGCCTTTTGGTAGCCGTTTTTGTTTGAATATTTCAAAATTTTTATAGTTAATAATTTCATCTATTTATTACAATTTTTGTTTTTTCTATTGTGAAACCCGTTCCAAAATTCTTCTTTTTTATCAAAATTTGGATTTTCATTAAAACGTTTTAAAAATATAGTTTCATGATATCTTAAAATCTCCATCTTAATACCATTTGTTCCGAGATGTTTTATTATTGCTTTTACAGGAAGCCTAATTTCACCAAAAGTATCAAATATTAAAGTGTCATTAATAAATTCAGTTTTTCTCCATTTAGACAATTTAATCCATTCATTGTTACTTGCCATTCGGATAAGATTCTTTTTAAAATATACTTCGAAATAATCTCCTTTATCATCATTACAAGAATAATAATTTCCTTCAAGATTTGGTTTATTTTGACAACTAATAAAAATCGGTAATATTAAAACTATCTTCCAGAGTGTATTATTCATTTGATTATTTTAATATTACTTATGGTTAATTTAAATTAGGATTCAACGGCGCATTTTTCCAAATAATATTTTTAGGATCTTGTTCAATCAACTTTTCTTTCCAAATATTTTTGGGGTTAAGATGAAATATATCGGTGTTGTTATCCATAACCGTCCAAGCTTTTTCAGCAATTTCTTCTTTAATTTGAACAGGATGCCAACCGGTATATCCCAAGAAAAATTTTACATTGTTTTCGTCAACTTTGGTACTTAGTAAACGTTTTTTTAACTCTTGAAAATCGCCGCCAATGAATAAACCGTTTTTTTTGTCGAAATGAATGGCATCGGGCAAATCGGAAATGTTATGTATGTAAAAGAGACTGCCTGTTTCAACCGGGCCGCCATTCCAAACTTGAAAATTCAATGGAATGTCACTAAATAAATCATCTAATCTTAATGGCAAAGGTTTGTTGATGATAAAACCCATTGTGCCCTTGTCATTATGCTCGGACAAAAGTATAACCGACTGATTAAAGATGTGATCCATCAATAATTCAGGTGTCGAGAGTAATATTTTTCCTGCGTAAATTTTCATATTAAAATTAGTCACAAATTTTATACCAAACCTATATTTGACAAAATGGCATAAAAAAAAGCCGTTTTACTTAAAAACGGCTTTTTAGTTTTTAGTAAATTTTATACTAGTTTACTGATTTAGCTAAATCAGAACCTGCTTTAAATTTAACAACTTTTTTAGCCGCAATCTTAATAGTAGCTCCTGTTGCAGGGTTTCTACCTTCGCGTGCTTTTCTTGTTTGAACTGAAAATGTTCCGAAACCAATTAAAGAAACTTTGTCACCTTTTTTAAGTGCACCTTCTACGTTGTTTAAAAATGATTCTAAAGCTTTTTTTGCAGCTACTTTGCTTACGCCGGCATCTTGAGCCATTGCATCAACTAATTGAGATTTTTTCATAATTTTTATTTTTTTTAATATTTTAATGTTTAACCTTGCAAATATATAATTTTTTTTTGAATTCCACATATTTTTTTTACAACTTCCCTTGTTAATACTAGGCTTGTAGCATTTTTCACTTGTTTTAAATGATGTTTAGTTATATTTATTATAGAGTTGAACTTATACGCTTATTTTACTATATTAGTGCATTATGTTTTTTATAACCATTTGTAAACCAGTTAGTAATGTGATTTTATGTTTCATTCTGCACTTTTATTTTATTGTACTTAAATAATGTTTATGTAATGCGTTTTTCTAAATGTTAATGTTTGTGAAAAATTAATAATAATTATATAAAAAATGTTATTTTTGACTAAAATTTAAGATATATGAAATCATTTTTAGTTATTATTTCCTTATTTTTATCGTCGCACATGCTTGCACAGTTGCATATTTCCGGACAAGTGATAGATGCAAAGACAAAAGAACCTCTGGCGTTTGCAAATGTTTTATATGACTCTCGAAAAGGTGTAGTGGCTGATTTTGATGGTTATTTTTCTCTTAAAATCCCTGATGACAAAAATGAATTTTATGTTACTTATGTAGGATATCAACGAAAAACGATATCGATAATTCAGGGAAAAGGTTTTTATAAAATAACTTTAAATCCAACTGCCGAATCTTTGGGAACCGTAGTTATTTCAAACAAGTATGTCAATCCGGCTATTGCTTTAATGAAACGTGTGGTTAAAGCAAAAAATCAAAATGATTATAGAAAAAAATTGTCAAAGTATGCATATACCAAGTATTTTAAATTTTTGGTAGCGACCGATACTAAGTCCATGACAAATCTTTTTGACTCAATTTATAAAGGTGATAAACTAATTCGTGTAGATTCTTCTTTATATGAAACAAAGAAAATGTTTGCGGATAAAGATATGTTTCTTATTGAAAGTGTCTCCAAAATAAATGGAGGAAATAATAAGGAGAAGGAAAAGATCATCGCGACTAGAACAGCAGGACTAAAAAATCCTTTATATGAATTGATTGCTATTCAGACAGCAGGAAGGAATGTATATGATGATAATTATAAATTTTTGTTTAGCGAATATTTAGGCCCGTTGACAAGCTTGTCAATCAGGCAATATAAATACGAAATAGATGACACTATTCGTTTTCAAAACAGAAAAGTAATAATTGTATCTTACAGAAATACAAAAAAACCGCTTGTTTCAGGACAAATATATATAGATGCTCGGAGCTTGGCTATTGCAAAGTTGACTTTAAATACTTTTAAAGCTTTTGAACTGCAGACTACACACAATTTTAAATATTATCCAAAATATAATGTATGGTTTCCCGACGAAGCAAATATGCACATCAAAAAAGCAGGAGAAAAAAATAATATGGTTTTTGGAGGTGGCGCAATGACGGTTGGATATTCAAAAAGTAAAGATACGGTTTTAGGTATTAGGCATTCTAATTCTAAATCCGATTTAGATTACGCATATGCTACTTCAATAACCAAAAACGCTGAAATTTTACTAGGAAAACATTATGCTGAAAAAATACAATACGATTTGCAAGTAGCCCCTATGGCACATAAACAAAAAAACTCTTTTTGGCAGAAATTTAAAGACAATAGAAGCATTGAAAGAGACTTGCGTACCTATAAATTTGTCGATTCTGCTGCACAAGCTGATCATTTTGAAAGAGATTTGACAAAAATGAAGACACTTATCACCGGATATTATCCTTTGGGTAAAGTTGATGCAGATTTTATGAACTTATTTAGTTACAACCGATTTGAAGGATTCCGATTGCAAATAGGCGGTAAAACCAATCAGCATTTTTCGGATAAATACTATCTGTCTGCTTATGTAGCGTACGGATTTAAAGATAAAGATTTTAAGTATCAGGGAAAGGTAAAGTATAAATTAAACCATAATAATCAGACATATATTAATGTATCATATTTTAGAGATTTACAAAAATCTGCCGGTTTTTCTGAATTACCCTATGCAACAATAGAAGCCAAAATGTCGCACTTTACTGATGATAAATACTTCATGTCAAAGGGATTTCGTATAGGAATTGAGCATTTACTTAGTTCAAAATGTCAGGTTATTTTAAGTTATGAGCAAACTATAGATGAGATTAAACATGATATACCTTTTCATCAAGGACGCATCGATTTTTCACACAAAGATGTTGCCGAATTTCACGCTGATGTTATTTTTACCCCCAAAACAAAGTATATGCTAACACCCGAAGGTCGCAAAATAGTAAGTGATGCGTATCCTAAGTTTTACTTACATTTTGAAAAAAATATACCACAATGGCAAACAGATAAATCGGATTATTACAGGATAGATTTACAGAGTTTTTTTAAGAAAAAATATTTGAATAAAAATTTCACAACAGCTATTTTTCGCATCGGGTTTGCTTCGCAAGGTGTCGGGCTAAACAAAATGTATATGCCCAACACCAATGGCATTTTGGATGATAAAATATTTAAAAGGTTTTCACCTGCAACAAATGCATCGTTTGAAACGATGAGTGATTTGTCTTTTGCCGATAATTTTATATCTAGCATACATTTGCGTCATACTTTTGCCAAATTAAAATGGTCAAAAGATAAGACATTTGATATCAGTATGGTGGCAAGAGCAACTTGGGGGATTAGTTTTGATGAAAACAAATACCTAGGCGTGCAAACACTCGAAAAAGGTTATTACGAAACAGGTTTAGAATTCAGAAGACTTTTTTCAGGCTTAGGATTAGGTGTTTATTATCGTATGGGTGATTATGCATATCCCAACTTTATTGACAATTTAGCGGTAAAAATGACGATAAATCCGTTTAAATTGTTTGGAAAATAATCATTATAAATAAACTGTAAAACTTATTCAATAATATTTTCCATTGCCATTCCCCGTGATCCTTTAATCAGAATAGTTGCGTTTTTAAGTTTGTCAAAACTCTTAGATCTGATAAACGATTCCGTATCCTTATACTTGTCATACTCGCTTTGCGTTTGTGCAAAGTTGTTACCAATTAAATAAGCATCAATGTTTTTTTCTTTGAGGTAATCGGCAATAAATTGATGTTCTTCGGCAGATTTTTTTCCCAATTCAAACATGTCTCCTATGATAGCCACTTTGTTATTGCCTTCCATATTTGTCAGGCTGTCGATAGCTGCTTTTACGCTGGTTGGATTGGCGTTATAAGCATCTAAAACAATTAAATTACCGTCTTTTTCAATAATTTGCGAACGCATATCTTTGGGTGTATATGTTTCAAGCGCTTCTTTAATCATTTCGTTGCTTAGATTGAAATATTTCCCAACTGTAATAGCATAGCCGATGTTTGACAGATTATACTTGCCAGTCAATTTGGTTTGAATTTCGGTGTTGCCTAATTTGATTTTTAATTCGGGGTTTGTCGAAATATCTTCAAGTAAAATATCAGTCTCTTTTTGCTTGTCAAAACTAAAAGTATATCGTTGCATATCTCGACTGATTTGATTAATTATTTCATCATCTAAATTGACAAAAGCCAATCCGTTATGTGCTTTCAGATACTTAAATAAAGTTGATTTTTCGCGGGTAACGCCTTCCAAATCTTTAAAAAACTCGAGGTGTGCTTTACCGATGCTTGTGATTATACCAAAGTTTGGTTTAGCAATATTCACCAGGGTTTCTATTTCGCCAAAATGATTACTGCCCATTTCGACAATAGCAACATCCGTTTCTTCGGGGATGTCGAGTAGCGTAAGCGGTACGCCTATATGATTATTGAGGTTTTTGAAGGTAAATGAGGTGTTGTAAAGCTTGCTTAAAACAGCATTAACCAATTCTTTTGTGGTGGTTTTACCATTACTGCCGGTAATTCCTATAACGGGCATTCCTACATAATCGCGATGAAATTCTCCCAAGTCTTGCAAGGCTTTGAGCGTATTATTGACCAAGAAAAAGTTTTTATCTTTCATTTTGATGTTGTCAATAACAGCAATATGCGCACCTTTATCAAGCGCATCTTTTGCAAAATTATTACCGTCAAATTTTTCACCTTTTAACGCCCAAAAAATATCACCTTCTTTTACTTGACGATTGTCTCTGACGATATTTGGGTGGTTTAAAAATATTTCGTGTAGTTCTTTGAGTTGTTTATTCGTCATGTTTCTTAATCATTTTTTCAATTTTGTCAACCATACATTTATTACCTACATAAAAAGGAACACGTTGATGTAGTTCTTTGGGTTTGATTTCCATAATTCGTTTTTTTCCGTTGGAAGCTTTGCCACCTGCTTGCTCGGCTAAAAATGCAATAGGATTACATTCGTACAATAAGCGTAATTTTCCGTTGGCATATTTACTTGAATTAGGATATAAATACACTCCGCCTTTAATCATATTTCGATGAAAATCGGATACTAGCGAACCAATGTATCTCGATGTGTATGGACGTGGAGCAATTTCTTCTTGACAATATTTAATGTATTTTTTGATTCCTTTTGGGAAGTGCCTGTAATTGCCTTCGTTGATAGAATATATTGACGGATTGTCGGGAAACTGCATATCGGGATGTGATAAGTAAAACACGCCGAGGGCAGGATTAAGTGTAAATCCGTTAACGCCGTGTCCGGTGGTGTATACCAACATGGTCGAAGTGCCGTAAATGACATATCCTGCCGCAATTTGTTCGGTGCCCGGTTGTAAAAAATCTTTACATGTTACCGGTTTTCCGATGGGGCTGACACGCCTGTAAATAGAGAAAATAGTTCCGACCGATACATTTACATCAATATTTGACGAGCCGTCAAGCGGATCCATCAGTACGATGTATTTGTTATTATTCTTGCCGTCTTTTCCTACAATATTGATAAAATCATCTTCTTCTTCGGAAGCAATGCCACAAACAATTTCGCGATTGATAAGTGCTTGAATAAATACTTTATTGGCAAATACATCGAGTTTTTGCTGTTGTTCTCCTTGAATATTATCTTCGCCGGCAGCGCCAATAATATCCACTAATCCTGCCTTGTTCACTTCATGATTAACTACTTTGGCAGCTAGTCTAATCGAGTTGAGCAGGCTACTCAATTCGCCTGTTGAGTAGGAGAAGTGTGTTTGTCTGTCAATAATAAATTCTCCTAAAGTTGTGTGTTGATGCATAGTTATTTTGGTTTACAATTTGGTTGTGAATTGTACTTTAATGTTTCTACCGGGCGCACTTACCGATGAGGCAAATTCGCGATAATGAATATCAAAAATATTTTCGAGTGCAATACTTATACTTATATTCTTTGCAAAATGATAAGTGCCATACCAATTTAAGATATGCCATTGCGGAAACCCTACGTAGTTGCCATCACTATCGACGGGTGACTCATCTAAATTGTCAATACCGCTTACGGTATCATATTCATCCAACGGCTTTTCGAGCATAAATCGGTATAGAATTGAACTTTCAAAATTCTGATATTTATATGTCAGTTTTGTTTTTCCGTAAATGGGCGGAATCGAAGGCATGGGACGTTTTTTGTCAATCATTCTTCCTTTGGTATAAAAAACACCTCCATTTAAACGTAATTGATTGGTTATTTTGCCACTCATGGTGAGCGAACCGCCATATATTTCGGCGTCGCCTTCGTTTACATTAGCTAAGGTAGTAGCCCATTCTCCGTTGTATAAAATACGATCTTCACCCGGGCGTAATTCAAATTTATCTCTGGCAATGTATTGATAAAGATAAGTGTAATATATGTCGGCGGAAATATTAAAATTCTTCTTATTGAAAAATTTGGTAACACTATATTCACCATTGAGTGCATATTCGGGTTTTAGGTAGATATTAGGAACGGTAACTTTACCTTTTTTCTCACGTACTTTACCGATATCATCAATATTGGGAGAACGGAATCCGGAGGAAAAGAGGGTGGTCATTTTCCAATTTTTAAGCGTTAAAATATAGCTGGCATTACCTGTAAAAGCAAAGTTTGCCAACTCATTATTATTATATGGCAACACAATAAAAGTATTATCATCCCAATTTACATGTACGTAGGTTTGTGTAAATCGTAATCCTGTATTGATGCTTGATTTTTTACCTAATTGAAAACGGTAGTTTCCATAAGCGGCAAAACTGGAATAATTGCTACCTCCATCGGGGTAGCGAGTAGGAATAGGATTGCCGTTGGTATAACCGGTGATTTGGTGACCGTTTACTTGAAGTATTTTGCTGTATGCTACGGATTTCACTTTGTTATATGTTGCTTCTAGTCCGTAGGATAAAATTCTTTTTTTTGAAAAACGGGTGTTAAAATCGGCGTTTAATGATAATACTTTGACGTTTTCTTCTTGATAATTGCGTTCTAGTGTGCCAAATTTTCTAGAGATTCTGCTTTCATTCAAATCTTGATATGCCAAAATTATCTTAGCATTTTTAAGCCATTTTTTATCAAAATACAAATTAAGTTGTGGCGAAAAAAGTAATCTGGTGGCTTCGCCATATCGCCATTCGGCATATTTTAAATGACCATTCTTTTTTTGTGCTAATTTATCAAAACGGTCAATAGGTGAGCTGATGTTGTATTGAGTGTTGAATATCAGCTCATTGCGTTCTCCAATACGAAAAATAGTTTTATTAAAAATGTCTTTTTGATTAAATCCGGTATGTGGTTGTATGCTCAAATCATCATTTTTAGTACTGTTTTCGTAATAACTATTTTCGTCGTTTTGCGAATATTCGTGTATAATTCCCCAATCGTCATATCCATGTAAACGGTTTTTTCCCATCCGGATATTGCCAAAATCGGCATATGAAAAACCAAAAGAAGTTGCCCAATTGCGGGCGCTGTATTCGGAGTTTAAATGAAAACCTGTTTCGTTATTGACCAAAGCGAATTTGCCTGTCAATCCTAAGGAGAATTTTTTATACCGATTTACGACAGGTGTTTTTGTATAAAAGTTAATAACACCTCCAAGTGCATCAGAGCCGTAAATAGACGAAGGGCCGTAAATAATTTCGGTGCGTTCTAAAGTTAACGGGTTGACACTGATTGATGTATGCATATGTCCTGTGCGAGAGATGGCGTTATTTAAACGCACGCCATCGATAACCAAAAGAACACGGTTGGCTTCCAGACCGCGAACAATCGGACTGCCGGCGCCTCCTTGGGTTTTTTGCACCATAATATTACCCGATAATCGTAGTAAATCGCCTGATGTGGCAGGCATAATTTTTTGTGTTTCGTTGCGGTCAATAATCTGCACTTGACGTGCAATACGATTTTTTTTACTTTTTGTACGCGAAACGGATAGAATTACATTGTCGAGTTTTTGGTATCTCTTGATGAGTTCTACTTTGTTTTTTTGATTTAATATTTCTCGTTTGGTGATGGCATAATCATCATAGTCGGGGTGCGAAAAATAAATAGTATCTCTTTTTTTGAAATTCCGAATATTTACTAAGCCATTTTTGTCGGTGTGAAAAACATATTTTCCGTTGGCACTTTTTATAGTTACATTTTGTATAGGAAAACTGTTTTCCATATCGATAACCACAATCTGTTGACTAAACATTTTTAGTGACAGAAATAAGAATATTAGGATGTAGTAATTTTTCTTCATATTTAAAAAACTGCTTCGAATTTACAACTTTATTGATAAATTTGACTAAGAATTGATAGAGATTTTGGCATTATAAAGCGTTCGATATGTAATTGATAGTATTTTAACATAATTTCGATGCCTTTTCTTCTTTCAGAATTGCTTAGTTTTTGTGAAGAATTAGTAGCAAAAACCATACCCAAAAGACGATTTAGCAACAAAGTTTCAGGTTTATTTAAAAATACACCTAATGGCAATTTGTTTGTGAAGACAGCACTTTCCATATCGAAATAATCGCCGGAATAATCGGTTTGTGGTTTAAAGCCCAGAAAAGCAGTTAATTCGATTAAAAAATGCAAATGACTATTGGCGTTATAATCTTGTTGGTCGAGTTGGATAAACTGTTTTTCAATAAAGTTATAAAGTTGTGTGTCTGCTTGTTCGTTTTTTAAACTTTCGAGTAGTATTTCTCTGATAAATGTTGAAATTGTGAGTTTGTCAAAATCGATATTAATGGTTTTATAATGGTAGTAAGGACTTGCCTCTTTGATGTATTCCAGTTGTCCTTTATTTTTATGAGTGGCTACTAAATGAAGCAAGGCATTGGGTTGAAAAAATGCTTTTTTAAGTTTGCCTTTTTTATTTTTAAGCAAACCTTTGATATAATAGGCGGTAAATCCTGTTTCTTCTGTAAATGCTTTGACAATTACATCGTTGTCGTTGTATTTAATGACAGCTAAAACAACAGCTTTGGTTTTAATCATCATTATTTTATGACTAGTATTTTGGTGGTTTGTGTTTGGGTTCCGTCATCGTTGCTAATAAGCGCAATATATACACCGGAAGCTACTTTATGTCTGCCGAAGGCGGTTAAATCCCAGTCGATGCTACCTCCTTTTGAAATGGTTTCATAAACGAGGTTGCCGGCAGTATCTACAATTTTGACACTAACATCTTCAATTAATCCTCTAATGGTTACAAAGTTGTGTTTCTGTTGGTTAACAGGATTTGGAAAAGCATATACATCGTCCATGTTTTTGCCTGCATCGGTGGCATTCCCTTTAAATGCTATTAATCCTTTGGCGGTGGCAATATATACAATGCCGGTATTGCCGTCTATACCAATATCTGAGATGTCGTTTGAGGGTAACGGGCTATTGTCTTTGTTGAAATGGTAAATGGTTTTTGTGCCATCTTCGGTAAAATAGTAAACACCACTTCCCAATGTGCCAATCCATTTATTATTGGAGCCATCTACTTTTATTGATGAAATATTCTGACCGTTCATTAATAATTGCACACTTCCTTCATATTCTATTTTAATCGGTTTAAAACTCACAGAAGGGTCTGTAAAAGCA
>Ga0256843_1003228_pt1 | contig 11437 bp, 12 predicted proteins | sample AlvinellametaG_FD_191572 | JGI IMG/M metagenome (GOLD analysis project Ga0256843, IMG submission 191572) | Pompeii worm associated microbial communities from hydrothermal vent at the East Pacific Rise, Pacific Ocean - Alvinella | ecosystem: Host-associated > Annelida > Integument > Unclassified ... | reverse complement strand
AAGTGTAGTAAATAGAGAACAACTTGTAGAACTTGGAATTTTAGATAAAAATATAGAAGTCAGCCCAATTTGCACAGCTTGTAAAAATAAAGACTACTTTAGCTACCGTAAAGAGTGCGGATGTAGCGGAAGATTTGTTAGCTTTATTGGTATGAGAGATTAGTTGATAGTTTATGGTTTATAGTTTATAGTCTCAGGTACTTCAGTAAAAAACAGATATTTATTAAAAAATTGCTAAAATCGAGTAAAATATTGATAATAATCTTTAGGAATATCTTTAAGAGTAAAAAATATCCCTAAAGAGTGGTTCTTTAATATCTATTAATTGCGTTTAACTCTTCAAAGGCTTTTATAACTCTATCTCTCATAGACTCTTCACCAGCTCTTAGCCATTTTCTTGGGTCGTAATAGCTTTTGTTTGGTTTATCTTCGCCTTCTGGGTTACCAATTTGGCTTTGTAGGTAGTCGTGGTATTTTTCTTCGTATTCTTTTACACCACTCCAGAATGCCCATTGAGTATCTGTATCGATATTCATTTTAATTACACCATAGCTAATAGCCTCTTTAATCTCCTCTGGACTTGAACCACTGCCACCGTGGAATACAAAATCAACAGGTTTCTCTTTTGTACCCATTTTTTCTTGTATATATTTTTGAGAGTTATCTAAAATTTTTGGCTCTAAGTGTACATTTCCTGGTTTATAAACGCCATGTACATTACCAAAAGATGCAGCTATTGTAAAGCGTGGGCTAATTGCGCTAAGTCTTTTGTAGGCTTCATAAACCTCCTCTGGTTGAGTATAAAGTGCAGAGTTATCTACATGAGTGTTATCTACACCATCTTCCTCACCACCAGTAATTCCTAGCTCTATCTCTAAAGTCATTCCTAGCTCATCCATCTTTTTTAGATACTCTTCGCAAGTTGCTAAGTTATCTTCTAATGGCTCTTCTGATAAATCAATCATATGTGAGCTAAATAGTGGTTTGCCAGTTTCTTTGAAGTGCTCTCTACTAGCCTCTAATAGTCCATCTATCCAAGGTAGTAATTTTCTAGCTGCATGGTCTGTATGTAAAATTACAGGCACACCATAAGCTTCTGCAAGAGTATGCACATGTTTAGCACCACTTATTGCACCAAGAATAGCAGCATTATCACTCTTTAAACCTTTTCCGGCATAAAAAGATGCGCCACCATTACTAAATTGAATAATTACAGGCGAATTTACTTTTGCAGCAGCCTCTAAGACTGCATTTATAGAGTCTGTACCTACTACATTAACAGCAGGTAAGGCAAACTCATTCTCTTTTGCATAAGCAAAAACTTTTTGTATATCATCTCCGCTAATAACACCGGGTTTTACTATCTCTGATAGCTTTTGACTCATTAAATATCCTTATTTAACAACTATTTTTGCTCTTTTCATTAATCTATCTACAACTTTTTTTTGTCTTAATTGCATTTTAATAATATTTTTTACTTTTTTGAAAGGAACTATTTTACCATTTCTTTTAAATAATCTTTTATTTGCCTCATATGCTTTTTTTGCTTCTGCATCACTAACTTTTATACCTCTAGTCTTTTTAGCCATCCAAGCGTTAGCAATTACAAAATCTCTCTCTTTTTTGCTTAAGCTTTTATATGCAGTCTTAATTACAAGCTTATCAACAGCTAATCTTTTTACTATCTCTTTTTTATCTTTTGGATTTAATTGAGAATACTTAATTTTACCATGTGTTAAAACTTTTAGTAGTTTATTTGCCTCTTGTTCTGTTATAGGGTAACCATTTACGCTACCAATTACCTTTGCGCTAATAGCTACTGTGCTTAGTGTTAAAATTACTGCTAATGCAGCGAACAGTTTTTTCATTAAAACTCCTTAATTTTTTAATTCATATAATTATATATTAAATTTGTGAACAAATTGTAAATAGTTTCTATTTGTTATCTTTTAAACTATTTGTGATTTTTGCTTTGCTTTTAGCACTATCAATAGCATCTTTAATAGCTTTACTAAATTGCTCTTGACGCATTTGTGCAATAATTTTATCTTTAACCTTTTCAAATGGAGCTATTTGCTCTGGCTTTTTATCTTCTAAATATATAATATGGTAACCAAATTGTGTTTTAACTGGTTTTGTTGTAATTTCACCTTTATTTAGAGCAAATGCTGCATCTTGAAATGCTGGAACCATTTGACCTTTTCCAAAATATCCTAAATCTCCACCATTTTTACCGCTAGGTCCAGTTGACTTACTCTTTGCTAACTCTATAAACTTATTTTTAAGCTCTTCACCTTTTAGGTTTTTAAGCTCATCAATAATTTTGTTAGCTTCATCTTCGCTTTTAACTAAAATATGTCTTGCATGAACTTGAGCTGGTACTTTAAACTTATCTTTATTATCTTGATAATATTTATTTGCTTCAGAATCGCTAATTAGTGTTCTTTTATAGATTTTATCCATCCAAATTTTAATTGCTAAATCTTTTTTGTAGTTCTCTAAAGCCTTTTTATATGCCTCATCTTTCTCTACACCCGCTTTTTTAGCAACATCTACAAGAAGCTCTCTTTCAATTAGTTTATCAACTAGCTTTTTTTGTTGCTCTTTAGTTAGTTTATCAAAATCTGCTCCTTGAGCTTTGATAATAGCGTTAATATCCTCTTTACTAATAGGTGTTCCATTAACTGTAGCTAATACTTCGTTTGCATTAACTGATGCAATAAGTAAAGATGTTACTAAAATTGTATTTTTTAATAGACTCATTTAAACTCCTTAAAGTCTTTTTGAAAATTATAATGATAGTATTATACTAATGTAATTTGTAAAAATGATTAATATAGGATAAAGATGAGCAAAAAAAGTATAAAAGCACCAAAATTAGCAACTAAAAAAGAGGTAGAAGAGATAAAAGATATCTTTTTACAACACTATCCCAACTCTGTAACTGAACTAAATTATAATAATTTGTATGAATTATTAGTAGCTGTAATGCTTTCAGCCCAATGTACCGATAAAAGAGTAAATATAATAACACCAGCTCTTTTTAAAAAGTATCCATCTACTAAAGAGTTAGCAAAAGCAAATATAGATGATGTAAAAGAGATAATTAAAAGTTGCTCTTTTTTTAATAATAAAGCAAAAAACCTAATAGCAATGGCAAAAATGGTAGAAGAGGAGTTTAATGGAGAGATTCCACTAAATCAAAAAGATCTTATTAAACTACCAGGTGTTGGGCAAAAAACAGCAAATGTTGTACTTATAGAATATACAGGCGCAAATTTAATGGCAGTAGATACCCATGTTTTTCGTGTAGCTCACCGCTTAGGCTTAAGTAAAGCAAATAATGTAAAAGATACAGAAGCAGACTTAGTTAAAAAATTCAAAACCAATCTCCATCAGCTACACCAAGCAATGGTTCTATTTGGCAGATATAAATGTAAAGCAGTTAAGCCAGAATGTGAAGGGTGTATTTTAGCCAATTATTGTAAGAGTAAAGAGGGGTTTAAGGCTAAGTAGGGGGGTAGTGATTAGTAATTATAATTAGTAATTAGTAATTAGTGATTTGTTATTGGTTGATAGTTAGTAGGGGAAAATTATTTTTAAATTCACTATCTAATTTATCAAGCAGTTCTAAACCTCTTTTTTTATCTCCTTATTAATAGCGTATATGACATTAAATAATTATTAAAAAGCATAATAAACCTACACTAAATTATTAATCACTACTTTACTAATCTCCTCCATTATACACTAAACCCTACTATAATACAAAATTGGATAAAATATCCAAAAAATTTAGGAATATATATGTTTGGGCTTGGTTTTACGGAGATTTTATTGATTGCAGTTCTTGCTTTATTGTTTATAGGACCAGATAAATTGCCAGATACTATGAAGACAATAGCAAGGACTCTTGGTAAATTAAAAAGAATGTTAGATGATACAAAAAGCACAATAGAGCAAGAACTTAGAGTTGATGAGCTTCGTCAAGAGGTTATGCAATATCGTGCAGAGTTAGATAAGGCAAAAAGTGATTTAAGTGCATTTAAAAATGTTGCAAATAAAGAGATAGAGTCTGTTAAAAAGAGTGCTCAAATAGAGAGCTTTAAGCCAACAGATATAAATGATGATAAGCTATTTGATGATTTATTTGAAGAGGCAGAGAGTGATTTTGATAAACTTGAAGCTGAGAAAGAAGAGTTTAAAAATAAAACAAAAAATCTTGCTAAAGAGGCACAAATACATCTAAAAGAGCTAAATAAACCAAATCTTAATGAAGAACCTAAAAAAGAGAAAACAGGATTTAAACATTTAGATAGAGAGGATGTATAGTGTTAAGTGAAATAAAACCTCATTTAGAAGAGCTTAGAAAAAGAATATTTATATCGGTTTTAGCGCTAATTGTTGGATTTGTTCTATCATTTATATTTTATAAACCTATTTTAGATTGGGTTACAGCACCACTTGAGAGAGCGCTCTATCAGGTTAATAAACAGGTACAAAAGTCTCAAGAAGGGCAATGGAATATTACAAGTAAAGATGCTAATGGTACTATTATAAAAGGTAAGATGAAAGAGACAAACACTACTCTCTCTTTAGTAGATAGAGCAATAAAAAATGCTCAAAATATAATAGATAGTAATAGCTCTACAAAAAGCGAAAAATCTTTAGCTTTAAGTATAAAGCAGTTGGCTGAGTATTCAAAAACTCTTGCAAAAGAAGATAGTAATGTAACTAAAAAAAGTAGCGCTGGAGGTAGCGTTTTATGGGGAAGTGTTACTACTAATCAAATAGGTGGGGTTTTTATAGTTGCTCTTAAAGTCTCACTTTATGCTGCTATTTTTCTAGCTCTTCCTATAATTTTATGGCAAGGGTGGCTATTTGTAGCACCTGGGCTTTATGATAATGAAAAGAAGATGGCCTTGCCTTTCTTAATAGGTGTAACGGTGATGTTTGCTATTGGTGTGCTATTTGCATATTATGTAGTAACACCTTTTGGATTCCAATTTTTAATTACTTTTGGAGCATTTCTTTATACACCACTTATTAATATAGAAGACTATATAGGCTTTTTTGCAAAAATTTTATTTGGTTTTGGTATTGCATTTGAGCTACCAATGATTGTTTATTTCTTAGCTTCTATTGGGCTTGTTACAGAGCGTACTTTAATTGGCTTTTTTAAGTATGCTATTGTAATTATATTTATTGTAGCAGCTCTTTTAACACCGCCAGATGTAATTACACAAATGCTTATGGCTGCGCCTCTTATTTTATTATATGGTATTTCTATTTTAGTAGCAAAAATTATTAATCCATATAAAGAAGATGAAGAAGAAGAGAAAGAAGACAAAGAGCAACCAAAATTATCAGAGCAAAATGAATAGAGATATAAAAACAAGCTCTTATAATTATACTCTGCCAAAAGAGCTTATTGCTACCTCTCCAGCCAAACCGGCTGATAGTGCTAAGCTTTTAGTCTATAATAGAGCCACAAAAGAGATTACTCATACTACTTTTAAAAATTTGCTAGATTTTATTCCAAAAGATACTGCTATTTTTTTAAATAATACAAAGGTTATAAAAGCTAGAGTTTTTGGTAAAAAAAGTAGTGGTGGTAAGGTTGAATTGCTTGTAATTAGAGAGATTGGGCAAAATAGATTTTTAGTTATGATTAAAGGCAAAGTAAAAGTAGGCACTATTTTAGAGTTTGAAGAGAATTTAAGTGCTAAAGTAGAAGAACTAAATAGCGATGGAAGTAGAGTTGTTAGTTTTTATATTGATAATCAAAAGATAGATTTTAATACTTTAGTAACTGCTTTAGAGAAAATAGGGCATATTCCCTTGCCACCTTATATGAATAGAGAAGATAAAAAAGAAGATGAGTTAGATTATCAGACCCTATTTGCAAAAGAGGCTGGTTCTGTGGCTGCGCCTACTGCATCTTTGCACTTTACGCCAGAGCTTTTAGAGAGATTAAAAGAGAACTTTGAGACATACTATTTAACTTTGCATGTAGGGGCTGGAACATTTAAACCTGTTGATGTAGAAGATATTTTAGAGCATCAAATGCATTCAGAAGTTTATAATATCCCAAAAGAGGCAGCTAAAGTAATTGATAGTAATCAAAAGATTTTAGCAGTTGGAACAACCAGTACAAGAACAATAGAGTATTATGCAAGGGTTAAAAAGCTTAGTGGAGAGTGTGATTTGTTTTTGCATCCAAATAATAAACCAATAAGAGTTAATTACCTGCTTACAAACTTTCATCTACCAAAAAGCACATTAATTATGCTTGTAAGCGCCTTTTTAGGCAGAGATGAAACATTAAGAGTGTATAATGAAGCTATTAAAAATCACTATAAATTTTATAGTTATGGTGATGCAATGTTAATTATTTAGGGGATATTATGGCTAAAGAGATTACATATTTGGGTAATGAGCTACTTTTTAGAGCAGATAACTATGTGCTGCATATTGCAATAGTAATTATTGCAGTCTCTTTAATTGCAACTTTAATTTATGAAATGAAAAAGCCCTTAAAAGACCCAAATGAAGATGAAAATACAAAAAGAATGAATGATATTTTAAATGACTAAGTTACTAATTTCAACACTATTAATACTATTTATATCTGGCTGTGCATCTAAAAGGTATGACTACTCTATACATAAGCCAAAGGTGCGCTATAAACCATCTATTAGAGCGCTAAATAGGCTAAATTATGAAACTAAAGGTCATAGATATGTATGGGGTGCAGAGAATGATGGCTGTTATGATTGCTCTGGTTTAACATATTATACATATGGTTCTATGGGTATAGAGATTCCAAGAGTTGCAAAAGATCAATACAAAGTAGGAACACCTATTCCAAGAAGCCAACTACAAAAGGGAGATTTAGTATTTTTTGATACTAGCAGAAATAGAAGTGGCAGAGCAACACATGTTGGTATATATTTAGGTAATGGTAAATTCCAACATGCTAGTAGTGCTAAAGGTAGAGTAGTTATTAGTTCTTTAAACTCTCCATATTATAGTAGTAGATTCCTTGGTGGAAGGAGAGTTCATAGTTTTAATAATTATCATAACTTTAGACCACAAGTTAATACCTATAGATATGCAAGAGCTAAAAAAGAGTATAAACCTACTATTATTCAAACACCTAGCTATCAAAAAGAGCCTACCTATACCACCCCTACTCAAGTTTTTACCCAAACTCAACAAGTAGCTGATAGTAGCTCTCAAAACTACTATATTTTACTACACTCATCTCCAAATAGAGCAAGTGAAATTTTAACAAAATTAGAGCTAAGTGGATTACCAGGTAATGTAGTAGAGCAAGGTAGAACAATATTAGTAGGACCATTTAGCTCAAAAAGCGAGGCTTTAAGAATTAAAAATTTTAATCCAGAACTACTTGCAAATGCAACAATTAAGGATATTTAATGAAGATACTTTTAGCTCCAAGCGAAAGCAAAACTCCAGGTGGAAAAGGTAGGCTTAATTTAGATAGTTTAATATTTAAAGAGATTAATAATAAAAGAGAAGAGCTTATACAAAAATATCAAAAGATTCTAGATAGAGCCAATTTAGAGGAGCTAAAAGAGCTATTTGGCTTAAAAAAAGAAGATGAGATAAAAAAATATATAATAAATATCTATGAAGAGCCAGTAAAAGAGGCTATACAAAGATATAGTGGGGTTGCATTTGATTATTTAGATTATAACTCTTTAGAAACAAAAGCAAAAGAGTATTTAGCTAATAATTTGCTAATATTCTCTAACCTATTTGGAGTACTAAAAGCAAATGATTTAATACCAATATATAGACTAAAACAAGGCTCTACTATAGATGGCATAAAGATAGAGAAATTTTATAATCCAGTTTTAAAAGAGCCACTTGATAATTACTTAGCAAATGATGATATTTTAGATATAAGAGCTGGATATTATAATAAATTTTATAAACCAAACAAAAAATATACAACTCTAAAGTTCCTAAAAAATGGCAAAGTAGTAAGCCATTGGGCAAAAGCATATAGAGGAATGGTTTTAAGAGAGTGCGCAAAAAATAAGGTTAATTCTATTGATGAGTTTTTAAAAATAGATTTTGAAAACTTAGAAATTAAAGAGATAATAGAAAAAAAAGCATATAATGAGATTATCTATAATATTATAGATTAATCTTATTTATAATATTCACTCATAATTCAAAACTCAATAAATAGTTAAACCCAAATTATAGATACCCGTTTTCATGGGTATGACGAGGTGTATCATTCCCACAAAAGCGGAAATCTCAAAGGTAAGTACCTGCCCATAATATATCATATATTTTAACAATAAGAAAAAGGTGTAGTTACAAAGCAGATTTTTGCAGTACTAGCAAAAGAGATTGTGAAAGAACTATAAATTTCGTGATTTTGGAACTTAGACTTCAGTCTAAGTATTCCATAAAATGGAATATAAAATATACGATAGCTAAAGCTAAATGCCAATGAATTAAGCCAAAACTGTAGATTCCCGCTTTCGTGAGAATGACGCCAAGCCGCAATGCCATTTCCTTAAGCTTTAAAATATAAAATAATTTAGGAACCAAGACTTTAGTCTTAGCAAAAGTTTGAAATTTTTGCAATCTTTTTGGTAAGGTTAAAACCTTACTTCCTTATTTTTCCTCTTAAGGAAATGGCATTGCGCTAAGCCGTCATCTCCACGGAAGTGGAGATCTTTTTAAGAAGCATAAAATCTCTTAATTTATTGGTATTGGGCTAAAGCCATCGTTTCCAAAATATAAGTTCTTTCACAGTCTCTATGGCTAGTACATCATATATTTAAGCACAAATCTAAGGCAAACTCATTTCATTAAAATATGTGATATATTATAGGCAGGGATTTATTATACGAGGTTATAAAATTTGAAATAATAGTTTAATGGCTAGAATATATAAAATAATAGCCATAAGTTTTTTGATATCTTTTTGTTTTAGTTTAAAAAACATAAGATAATTACCTATATAGCCTCCTAAAATTGCAGAAATAGCAATAAAAATTAGTAATTTCCAATCTAGGGGTACATATGTAGCATAAGTAAAAAATGAACCTAAAGCCGAAAATGGTACAACAAAACTTACTGTTATTGCAACTTTCTTAGGTTCAAAGCCAAGAAGTGTAAGTAAAGGTATAAGTATATTACCTCCGCCAACACCTAAAACTCCTGCTACAAAACCCACAAAAGAGCCTACTAAAAATAGTACAAATGTTGATTTTATGTGTAAAAGAGCTTTTTTCTTTCCAAACATCATCATTGTTGCACTATAAAAAAGAAGCACTATAAATGCAAATTTAATAATCTCTTGATTTATATATTTATTACAATAAGCCCCAAGTGGCGCAAAAATAAGCATTGTAGAAGCGATTGGTAATACAAATTTATATTCAATAGCTTTTCTTTTAATATTCATAATACTTGATGTAATGGTAGTAGATGCCCCAGCAAAAAGACCTATTGCTTTAGCTACACTAAAATCTAAACCTAAAAAATGTAATATAGGAATAAGAGCTATACCAGAACCAGCACCTCCCATAGAAAATAAAACAGATAGAAAAAATGTGATTAGACTAAATAGAATATAGTGGTTCATTTTGTATCCTAAAATAAGTTTTTATAATAAAAATTATAAGTAACTGATATATTATAAGGAAAATTATATTTAAATAGGAGTAATATAATCCTTATTCAACCCATATTATACAATAGAAATTGCATAATCTAGGTTCAAAGAATAATAAATAAAAATATAAGGAGATTTTTAATATGTTTAAAAAAATTTTACCGTTAAATATAATTATTTCACTTAGGATGTTTGGACTTTTCCTTGTACTACCTGTACTTTCTGTATATGCTTTAAATATGCCAAATTCTAATCATACAATGGTTGGTATAGTTATTGGTGGATATGCAATTACTCAGATGCTGTTTCAAGTACCTTTTGGTATTATAAGTGATAAAATAGGGCGTAAAAAGACAATAATTATAGGTTTAATTATTTTTGCTATTGGTTCTTTTATAGCTGCTGAGGCAAATAATATCTATACACTTTTAATAGGAAGATTGCTTCAAGGAGCAGGAGCTATTGGTTCAGTAATTACAGCAACAATTAGTGATGTTGTTAAAGAAGAAGAGCGAGGCAAAGCTATGGCTATTATGGGTGGTAGTATAGGTTTGGCTTTTGCCCTTTCAATGGTGGCTGGTCCTACTATTGCTGCTTATTTTGGTGGTGTTCCTACACTATTTTATATTGTTACATTTTTAGCATTATTATCTATTTTTATACTTATTAAGTTTGTGCCAGATCCTCCGGTAATTAAACATACCTATAATGAGAATGATAAGTTTAAACTTTTTGAGAATAAAAATTTAATGAAGATGAATATAACTAATATGTTAGTTAAAGGTTTTATGACATTTGCTTTTATGATAATTCCAATTATTCTTACAAAAACTTATGGTTGGGATGAGAGAGATTTATATAAAATATATTTACCAGCAATGATAGTAGGTATATTAGCTATGGGACCAGCTGCAATGATTGCAGAAAAAAAAGGAAAATATAAGCTTATTTTATTGTTAGGAGTTTTATTTTTGGCAATAGCTTATTTAATTATTGGAATGAGCCATACTTATAAAATGTTTGTAGCAGGGGTTTTAATATTCTTTATTGGCTTTAATTTGCAAGAGCCTATTTTGCAATCTTTAGCTTCTAAATATGCTAAAGTACATCAAAGAGGAAGAGTTCTTGGAATATTTAATAGTTTTGGATATTTTGGAACATTTATAGGTGGTGCTATTGGTGGATTACTTCTTGATAAAGTAAGTTTAAGCACTATATCTTATGGAATTATAGTTTTATGTATATTGTGGGCAATTATGATTTATACTATGGATAATCCTGCACAAACAAAAATAGCATATATACATTTAGATGATACAAACCATGCAAAACATAATGATTTACATGATTTAAAAGGCTGTAAAGAGTGGTATATAAACGATAGTGAAAAAGTAGTTGTAGTTAAATATAATGAGAAAGAGACAAATGAAGAGGAAATTAGAAAAGCACTTATTTAGAAGTTAAATAGTAAAACAGAATTAATCTTATAATTGTAGATTCCCTCACTAAAAGGAATCTACAATAGATTTCTTTCATAACTCCTCTGCGAGGGCAAATTTTCCTGTTGCTCACAAGCCTCTACAATGAGTTTTGTAAGAAGTCTAATTTTGACTTAAAAAAAAGGAAGTAAGGTTAAAACCAATGCCATTCCCTTAAGAGGAAAAATAAGGAAATAAGTTTTTAACCTTACCAAAAAGATTACAAAAATTTCAAACTTTTGTTAAGACTAAAGATTTTATACTTTAAAGCTTAAGGAAATGGCATTGTAGC
>Ga0256843_1003227_pt1 | contig 11437 bp, 11 predicted proteins | sample AlvinellametaG_FD_191572 | JGI IMG/M metagenome (GOLD analysis project Ga0256843, IMG submission 191572) | Pompeii worm associated microbial communities from hydrothermal vent at the East Pacific Rise, Pacific Ocean - Alvinella | ecosystem: Host-associated > Annelida > Integument > Unclassified ... | reverse complement strand
AAAAGATTATGGATTTGAAGGAGTAGGGTGTATTACTCCTAATCAATTAAAATTAGCAAATAATATTTTTGTAAAAGAGAATATAGAATATGCAAAATTGATAGTAGATAGATTCGAAAAAGAGGGACCATTTACGATAGATGGTTTATATGTTGATGAACCTATTTATAAAAATTATAAGCAACTTATTGAATAAATATTTATTTGTTTTTTATAAAATATATTGTATAATAAATTGAATTAAAAACAAAAAAAGGGGTTAAAATGAAAAAAATATTACTACTCTTAATGGTTAGTGTGTTTTTATTTGGTAAAAATGTTATACATATTTGTGATGATGGAGCGGAGTGGCCACCATTTGTGTTTTTCGATAGAGACCATGGAAAAATAGATAAAACAAAGGCTGTGGGGGCTTTAATAGATATGTATAATGTTATGTTTAAAGATATGAATATGAGTTATAAAATTGATTTGATTCCTTGGAAAAGATGTACTTATCTTGTAAGTCATTATGGAGAAGCAAAAAAATATGTGATTTTCCCAGGTCTTTACTCTAAAAAAAGAGCAAAGATTTTATATATCTCAAAACCAATTTATACAACTCATCAAGTTATTTGGTATTCAAGTAAAAAATTTACAAAAAAAGAGATTTTAAATAAAGTAAAAAATGATATAAATTCTTTAAATATATGTGATGTAAATGGATATAATACAGCATTTTATCATACACTTTTAAATGTGGATAAAAATAAAAAAATTAATCAAAGTGCAAAAACACAATGTGCAGTTTTACATAAAATATCATATGGAAGATGTGATATTATGGTGGCTTCAAAAGAAGCGATTTTAGGATATCAAATGATAGGTAAATGTGATATTCCAAAGGATATAAAATATATTCCTTATGAAACATTAAGTCAATCAAAATTTAGATTATTTATCTCTAAAGAGTATCCAAAAGGAAAAGAGCTATTAGAAAAAATAAATGCTGAAATAGATAAATTACAAAATAGTGGTGAAAGAGAAAAAATCTTAAATAAATGGATAAAAGAATAAATTAGTAGGAGTTTAAAATGACAATTTCTAGTCATAATATATACTCATCTACATTTAACAATAATTATAATAACTCTACAAATGATATAGAGTTACAACAAAAAGTATCGCAATTACAAAGTATAGATACAAAAGTGAGAGCTCATGAAATGGCACATCAAGCAGTAGGAGGTGCCTTTGCAGGAGCTCCTAGTTATACTCTTCAAAAAGGGCCAGATGGTAAAGAGTATGCAGTAGGTGGAGAAGTTCCTATTAAGATAGAAAAAGGAAAAACACCTGATGAGACTATATCAAATATGACTCAAATAAAAGCTGCAGCTCTTGCACCTGCTGATCCATCTCCTCAAGATTTAAAAGTTGCTCAAACTGCAGATTCTATAGCTTCTCAAGCAAAACAAGAAAAAAATCTTAATAAAGATAATTCAGAAAATCATATAGATATTTATGCTTAATTTTGTTACAAAATGTAACTTTTAGTGTTTCTTTCTCATAAATAGGTAGTTTTTTATAAATCTAAAGTGATATAATGAATTAAAAATGAATAAGGAGTTCATATGAATTTATTAAAAGGTTTTATGGGAGTAGCAGTAGCAGCAAGTTTAAGTATGGCATCACAATATGTGATTAAATTTTCTCACGTAGTATCTCCAAATACACCAAAAGGAAAAGCCGCAGAATATTTTGCTAAAAGAGTAAAAGAATTAAGTCATGGTAAAATAGATGTAAAAGTATATCCAAATGCACAACTTTGTGGGGATAAAGTTGTACTTAGAAAAATGAAATTTGGTGCAGTTCAAATGGCAGCTCCTAGTTTTTCTAAATTTACAGGATTTGTACCGCAATTAGCTTTATTTGATTTACCATTTTTATTTAATGATGATAATCATCTACATAAAGTTCTTGATGGAGAGGTAGGACAAAAACTTCTTAAAATGGTAGATAAAAAAGGGTATGTTGCATTAGCTTATTGGGATAATGGATTTAAGCAATTAAGTGATAATAAAAGACCACTTATTAAACCAAGTGATGCAAAAGGATTAAAATTTAGAGTAATGAGTTCAAAAGTATTAATGGCTCAATTTAAAGCATTAGGTGCTACACCAGTTGCACTTCCTTTTAGTGAAGTATATTCAGCACTTCAACAAGGGGTAGTTGATGGACAAGAAAATACAATTTCAAATATTTATACTAAAAAATTTTATGAAGTTCAAAAATATATGACTATTTCAAATCATGGTTATTTAGGATATATGGTTGTTGTAAGTAAAAAATTTTGGAATAAGCTACCTAATGATTTAAAAGCTGTAGTTAAAGAAGCTATGAAAGAAGCAACTCAAAAAGAAAGAGTATGGGCAAAACAACTTAATGATTCTCAATTTGCAAAAATCAAAGAATATGCTGATGAAACTGGAAAACTTGAAATCATTAAATTAACAAAAGAACAAAGACAAGCATGGGTGAAAAAATTAAGAAGTATTTATCCAGAGTTTTATAATACTATAGGAAAAGATTTAATTCAAAAAGCAATTAAAGCTGGTGAATAATGAAAGTTTTAAATTTTATTGATAAATTTATTGCTTTATTAAATGAATTTATAGCAGCATTTGGAATATCGGCTGGAGTTTTTCTGGCCTTTATTAATGTAGTTGCTAGATTTGTATTTAATGAAGGATTAGAGTGGGCATTTGAGCTTACAAATTATTTATTTATATGGTCTGCTTTTTTTGGTGCTAGTTATTGTTTTAGAAAAGAGTGTCATATTAGAGTTACATTATTATTAGATGTATTACCTTCAAAAATAGCTAAATTTACTACTATTTTAGCAAAATTAATCACATTTACTTATTTATTGGCTGTTGCTTATTTTGGATATTTATTTATATTTGATCCTGATTTTGGATTAAAAGCAAGTGGAGAGATTAGTGTAGATGTGAATATTCCTATGTGGATCCCTTATATGGTATTACCTATTGCATTTTTAACAGCTGCTTATAGAGTATTTCAAAAAGCAATAGAATTATCAAAAACACCAGCAGATGAAATAGTAGTAAAACAAGAACATGAGATGATAATAGATGAGGTTGAGATGAATATGAAAGAGGCAAAAAAATGGTAGTAGCAGTATTATTTGGAGTGTTTTTTTTACTTATGCTTTTAAGTACACCAGTAGCTGTTGCTTTAGGAGCTAGTACATTTATCACTTCATATATTTTTGAAGGGAAAGAATCTTTAATAGATCTTGCTAGTGCAGTATTTTCTAAACTTGATAAATATGCTTTAATGGCAATTCCTATGTTTATTTTAGCTGGTAATTTACTTTCTAAAGGAAGTAGTGCACAAAGAATAGTGGATTTTGCTAGAGCATTTGTTGGACATTTACCAGGTGGACTTCCAATAGCAGCTATTTTTGCAAGTATTATTTTTGCAGCAGTTTCAGGAAGTTCTCCTGCTACAGTAGCAGCTATTGGTTCTATTATGTTTGGAGCTATTACAGCTGCTGGATATCCAAAAAGCTATGCAGTAGGTACTATTACAGCTTCTGGAAGTTTAGGTATTTTAATACCTCCTAGTATTGTAATGATTATTTATGGAGTTACTGCAGAAGTTAGTATAGGAAAATTATTTATGGCAGGTATTATTCCTGGTCTTATGATAGGGCTTATGCTAATTATTGTGACTTATATAGGAGCTAAAAGATTAGGATTTAAAAAGCAAAAACCAGCTTCATTGAGTGAAAAATGGACAAAATTTAAAGAAGCTTTTTGGGCATTAATGACAATAGTGATTATTATAGGTGGTATATATGGTGGTATTTTTACACCTACAGAAGCAGCAGCAGTGAGTGCAGTTTGGGCTTTATTTATTGCTATTTTTATCTATAAAGATATTTCTATAAAAGAGTTATATAATGTATTTTTAGATAGTGCAAAAACAAGTTCTATGATAATGTTTATCATTGCAAATGCATCTGTTTTTGCATATTTTTTAACTTTAGAAAATATTCCTCAAATGTTGAGTGATTTTGTGGTTGATATGCATTTAACAAAAGTGATGTTTTTAGTAGTAGTTAATATTATGTTATTAATTGCAGGTAATTTTATGGAACCAAGTAGTATTATTATGATAATGGTGCCTTTACTTTTACCAGTGGCTACTATGCTAGGTATTGATCCTATTCATTTTGGTGTTATTATTACTATAAATATGGAATTAGGTATGCTAACCCCACCTGTAGGGCTTAATCTATTTGTTGCTAGTGGAATTACAGGTTTATCTATTAAAGAAGTAGTAAAAGCAGTATTACCTTGGTTTATAGTTATTTTTATAGGATTGATGCTTATTACATATATACCAGAAATATCTTTATGGCTTCCAAATATTATGATGGGGAATTAATCCCCATTTTTGTTATAATTAATTTACTGAATAGTTAGTAAGGAGAAGTTTTGAGTAAAAAAGAAGAGATTTTAGAAATTGCTTTAAAACATTTTGCAAGTAAAGGGTATGAAAATACTTCTTTAGAAGATGTAGCAAAAGAATTAAATATTACAAAACCTGCGTTATATTATCATTTTAAAAATAAACAAGAGATATATAATCAAATTTTCATTGATTCGTTTAAAGACTTGAATTTTGAACATGATTTAAGAGATTATATTTTTAAAATGGGTAAATTTTTTATACATAATCCAAATATTGCGAAATTATTTTCAAAAGAATTGGCTTGTGAAATGGAACATTTAACTATAGATACTATAAAAGTAGTTTCTAAAACCTTAAAAACATTAAGTGAAATTTTAAAAGATAAAAATGTAAATCCTTTTTTTATACAAACTTTAATTGTAGCAAGTTTTACTACATATATAAATACATTAGCAGTAAGAAAAAAGATAACTCAAGTATGGGATAAAGATTTTATAACAGATTTTGATGTTATTAATGAAATATATAAGACAATAGAACTATATATATCTAAACATTCTTAAAATTTTAAGATAAAAAAAGATAATTATTGTGATATAATTTTACTTACTGAATAGTAAGTAAAAGGAAAATATATGAAAAAAGTTATGATTTTATCATCATTACTATTATTAGCAAATGGTGCTACAATTACAGAACTTTTTAATGCTATAGAAAAAACACCAGATTATAAGCTGGATTCTATTGCAAAAAAAGAGATGAAAATAAATAAAAATAGTGTGGTAAGTTCTTTATATCCAAAGCTTACATTACAAGCTAGCGCTGAGCATTTTAATAGATACAATTCTATTGTACCATTAACTCCTACCCAAAGTGCAGAACTTACAAAAACAAATGGTGATATACCATTTTCTCAAAATATTCAAAGAATAGGTTTTGAAATAAGTATGCCTTTATTTATAAAATCTATATATGATAATAAAAATAAAATGACATACTTAGTAAATGCTACAAATTATCAAACAAAGATTAATTTGTATAAAAAACAAACTCTTTTAGTGGGATATTTATCTAAATTTGATTATTTATTTGCACTTAAAAAAGCTTTATTAAAGCAACAAAACTCTATTCAAACTACATATGATGGTATGAAAAAAGGTGTAAAAATAGGGAGAATTCCTGAATTTAAGCTTTTAAGACTTCAAGATAGTTTAAATCAAATAAAAATAAAATTATCAAGTGTTAATCAAAATATAGATGAAGTAAAAGCAAGTATTTTAAAAGTTACAAATATTGAACTAGATTCTCCTATCAGTTTTGATAGTATGCCTATTGAAAATGGTGAGTTTATAGCTTTAAAGCCATTAAAAGAAACATTAAAAGCAAATGAATATGGACTAAAAGCTAAAAAAGACAATAATTATCCTAAAGTTATTATTAAAATACAAGGTAATAGAGCTTATGCAAAAGCATATAATACAGATAATGATATAAGTGAAGATTTTGCTAGTGCTGGTATCTATTTGTCTTGGGATATTTTCAATAAAAAAAATAATTCAGATATTCAAAAATCAAAAATAGAATTAATCAAAAATAAATTAGAAATAGCAAAAACAAAAAAAGATTTAATGGCAGATGTGGTGAAAATAGATAAATCTTTAAAAGAAATAGAACGTCAAGTTTTAATTACTAAAGATTCTATAAAAGTCAAAGAAGAACTTTTAAAAGGAGCTAAAGTTGCTTTTAAATTAAATAGAATGACAGTAGATGAGTATTTAAAATATGAAGATGATTTAGCTAGAATAAGAGCAGATTTTGCTAATTTAATAGCAAATAAAAATATGTTAAAAGCTCAAAAAGCATTAATTTATGGAAAAAATTTAAAAAAGGTGTTTAAATGAAAATAGTAAAAATTTTAATAGGAATTTTAGTTATAGTAGCAATTGTAATTGGTGCAGTAAGTTTAATTAAAAAAAGAAATACAGCAGATGAAAAAGAAAAAACAGCAACTATTTATCCTATAAAAGTAAAATCATTTTTACCACAAGAAAGTAATATTACTTTAACATTACCATATTTAGCAGAAGTAAAAAATGACAAAGATGTAGTGATTAACTCTAAATTTTCAGGTAAATTACTATTTGTTAAAAATCTTGGTGATAAAGTGAAAAAAGATGAAATAGTTGCAAAAATAGATGCAAGTGATTTAGAAGCAAAATTAAAAGAAGTTGATACTAAGATAAAATCATTACAAGATAAGATTAATGCTGAAAATATTAATTTAAGTAATTTATTAACGACTCATAAAAGAACAAAAGAACTTTTAGATGTAAAAATGGCTTCTATTGAAGAGTATCAGTCAGAGGAAAGTAAAATAGCTTCATTAAAAGCTCAGATTAAAGCTGATAAAAATAGTATTAAATCTTTATTAGCAAGTAAAAAAAGTATATTAAATAATCTTACATATACAGAAATCAAATCTCCAATAGATGGTATTGTAAGTGCTAAATTTGCAAATATTTCAGATAATATTTTTCCTGGTAAACCTATTTTAAAAATAGCTTCAAAAAGTGGTAATTATTTATTTATTACATTAGCTGAACCTAAAAAAGAAGTTTTATATAAGAATAAAGTTTATAAATTAACACCATTAAATTTAGCAGTAAATGGACTTTTAGCTTATAAAGTAAAAGTAAAAGATACAAATTTAGTAAATGGTGAAAAGGTTAATATAGATATAATTGAATTTAGTGGAACAGGGATTAAATTACCTTATGATGCTATTTTATCTATAGATAATAAAAATTATATCTTTAATGTAAATGGAGAATCAAAAGAAGTACATATTGTAGCAAAAGGTAAAGATGGTGTTGTTATAAAAGAAAACATTTCTCAAGAAGTGATTATTGCAAAACCTGATATTTTACTTAGAATAAAAGCAGGATATCCTGTAAAAGTGGGAGAATAAAATGTTTGATTTTTTTTATAAAAGACCACATTTTTTATATGCAATTATTTTAGCAATGTTTGTATTTGGGATAATTGGTTTGGAAAAAATGCCAAAAAACTTATTCCCAGATGCAAATAGACCTGAAGTTGTTATATTTACAACATCTCCAGGAAGTCCAGCTAGTGTGATTGCTACTACTGTATCAAAACCTATTGAAGAAGAGATGGCAACTCTTAGTAATATTTATGAAATTAAAAGTACAAATGTTGCTAACTTTTCAATTGTACATGTTGTATTTAATTATACAAAAACACTTGATTCAGCTTCTGTAGCTGTAAGTAATGCTCTAAATAGGGTAAAAAGTAGATTACCTCAAAATGCTACACCTGCTTTATATTTAGTAGGTGATTTTACAGCTCCTGTAGATTTATTTAGTTTATCATCAGATAAAATGAGTTTAGCAGATATAAGAAAAATTGCAGTAAACTTTATTAAGCCTAAATTATTAAGTCAAAAAGATATAGGAAATGTAGAAGTTTTTGGTGGATATGAAAGTAGTATAATGATAAAAGTAGATCCATTAAAAATGCAAAAATATCATATAACTTTAGATGAAATGATAAAATCTATAAAAACTATAGATGTTGACTCTCCTGTCGGATTTATAAAAGATAAAACAAACTTTATTACACTTACATTTTATGGACAAAAAGATGATGTAAAAAAATTATCTAATATTTTTATTAAACCTAATTTAAAATTAAGTGATATTGCTAAAGTAGATTGGGTTTATAAAACAAATAATAGTGCATATATAGGAAATAATAAACCTTCTATTGCTATCTCAGTAGAAAGAGCACCTGGTGGAAATCTTATTGCTACTAGTGATGCAGCAAGAAAAGTAATGGATGAGATAAAAAAAGAGTATCCATCTTTAAAAGTAGAAATTTCAGATACTCAAAGAACATTGGTAGAAACATCAAATGATAATATGCTAGAAGCCCTAAGAGATGCAATTATTTATACACTTTTAGTATTACTTATTTTCTTAGCTAATTTTAGAGCTTTAATAGCTGCAGCTATTTCTATTCCAATGGTGTTTTTTGGAGTATTAGCATTTTTATATTTAACAGGTGGTGGATTAAATATTATTATTTATACAGCTATTATTTTAGCCCTTGGAATGCTTACAGATGATGCTGTGGTTGTACTTGAAAATATAGAACGACATATAGATAGTGGAGAGGATTTAAAACAAGCTATTTATAATGGTACAAAAGAGGTTTTAATGCCGGTATTTGCTGGGACTATTTCTACAATAGCTATAGTTTTCCCTCTTATGTTTGTAGGAGGGTATCCAGAAAAGATTTTTAGACCTTTAATTGAAACTTTAATTGTAGCACTTTTAATTAGCTGGTTTTTATCAGTTACATTTATACCGAAACTATCTGAATGGTTATATAAAAATGGATCTAAAAAAACTAAAGTAGAAAAATTTTTTGAGAGGTTATATCAAAATACAATAGCAAAACTTATTACTCCTTATATAGGTATTTTAAAATTTACTAATAAATCACCAAAACTTCCTAGAAGAATGTTTTTAATGATAGGTGCAGTATTTGTATTAGCAATTAGTTTAAAAAATATTATGCCTGCTATAGGTAGAGATGTAATGCCACCTATGGATACAGGTATTATGAAAGCAAAAGTTGAATTTTCAAGTAATTTAAATGCTGATGAAACAAAACAAAGATTAAAAGCATTTCTTAATTGGTTAGATAATCAAAGTTGGATAGAAAAATCTTCTATCGCTATTGGTACAGAACAAGGTGTTTTATCTGTAACTGGTAATGGTGGTGGAAATAGTGTAATGATGACAATTATTACTATTGATAGATTTCATAGAAAGGCTACTATTTGGGATTTAGAAAAAATTGTAAGAGATAAATTATCAAATTTAGAAGGAGTTAAAAATTTAGCAGTATATGATTTTGGTGCTACAGCTTTAAGTACTATTTCAGCTCCACTTGCTGTGCAGTTTAGAAGTGATAATTATGATGATTTACCACAAAAAGCGTATACAGCAGAAAAGCTTATTCAAAATATCAGAGGTATTACAACTACTATGATTAGCTGGGATAAAGACTTTTTAGAAGCTGTTATTAAAATAGATACAAATAAAGCTTTATCTTATGGTATTACTCCTGCAGGTATAGTATCTCAAATTGCTTTAAAAGATCAAATAGTAAATCTTGCGACAAATTTAAGTAGTATGAATGTACAGTTTGTAAGAGTTAAATTTAATGGTGATTTTGAGAAAAATATAGCAACTTTAAAAATGCTTCCTATTAGTACAAAAAAAGGAGTTGTTCCTTTAAGTACATTTGCAACTATTAAAAAAAGTTTCACATATTCAAAAATTGATAGAGAAAACTTAGAATATTCAATAGAAGCTCAAGCATATAGAGAGACTAGAGCTATTAGTAAAATTACTGATGATGCAAATGAATTATTACATAAAAATGGAATTACAAATTATTATCAAACAGGTGATATGAAAGAGTTAAATGATTCTTTTTCAAGACTTATAAAAGCGGTAGTTATAGGAGTGATTGTATTAATTCTTACTCTTATGGTAGTTTATCGTTCTCTTAAATTATCATTAGTTATGATAGTGGTATTACCTCTTTCTATGATTGGTGGTATGTGGGGATTAATAATAGCAAATAAACCATCTTGTATGCCTAGTATGATAGGTCTTTTATTACTTTTTGGTATTATTATTAAAAATGCGGTACTGTTAATAGACTTTTATAAAGAATATGAAAAAGAAGGTAAAACTCCATTTGATAGCGCTATAGAGGCTATTAAAATCAGATTTAGACCAGTTATGATGACTGCATTTGGTACAATTGCAGGTATGATTCCTATCGCATTAGAACAAGCTATAGGACTTGAAAGACTTTCACCTATTGCTGATGTAGCTATTGGAGGGCTTATTGTAGGTACATTTTTAACTCTGGTATATGTACCAATGCTTGCATATATTACAGATAAAAGGAAATAAACTCCTTTTATCTACTACTTTTATGCTACAATTTCTTCTATAAATAATTTTAAGAATATTTTTTAGGAGACTTTATGAGAAGAAGAAAAGAAAGATGTATAGAAAAAGATCATTCACATATTTGCTTTAAACCATGTGGTATAAGAGCTAAAGAATTAGAAGTAGTTGTTTTATATGAGGATGAAGCAGAAGCTTTAAGACTTGCTGATTATGAAGGATTATATCAAGAAGAATGTGCTAAAAGAATGCAAATATCTAGAACAACTTTTGTAAGACTAATAGAAAATGCAAGAAAGAAAGTTTCAGATGCTGTATTACATTCAAAGAGATTAGAAATAGAAAATAAAAATTAGTATAAAGATATAATTAAATAGTCTTTAAAAACTCTAAAATCCCTCTAATAATCTCCTTTGGAGATGGAGGACAACCTTCTATTAAATAATCTATTTTTAAATCAACACCTTTTATTGCATAAGTTTTTTCAAAAACTCCTAAATCTTTTACACAATCTCCTATACCAATTACCCATTTTGGATTTGGAATTTGATTATAAGCATCCCAAACATGATGATACATATTAGTAGTCATTACTCCACTTATAAGTAAAATATCTGCATGTCTAGGAGATGCTACGAAATGGATACCTAATCTCTCAAGAGCATAATATGGATTACTTAAAGCATTACATTCAGCTTCACAAGCATTACAACTACCACTATCTACCATTCTAATAGCTAAACTTCCAGCAAAATGTTTTTTTATTTTATCTTTTATCTCTCTTTGGATTTGTATTATTTCTTTATCAAATTCTATATTTTCAGTTAATATACCTGTTTTTATTCTTTTTTCCCAAAATCTAAACATATTTATCCTTTATAAATCATTTCCAGCATAACTTAAATCAAAACTTTTATTTATAAGTGGAAAGTCTGCAATAATAT
>Ga0256843_1003226_pt1 | contig 11440 bp, 12 predicted proteins | sample AlvinellametaG_FD_191572 | JGI IMG/M metagenome (GOLD analysis project Ga0256843, IMG submission 191572) | Pompeii worm associated microbial communities from hydrothermal vent at the East Pacific Rise, Pacific Ocean - Alvinella | ecosystem: Host-associated > Annelida > Integument > Unclassified ... | reverse complement strand
TTTCATAGTAATCTTCGCCCCTGTTTGTCTCAACACGTGCACTTTTAGATGTAAAAAGCTTTTTTACACCCTCTATTCTGTCTCCCATAGCCAACTCCTTTTTCACAAATGAATAATCATTCACTATATTACTAAAGTCTATCTTAAATAAATATTAGTAATTTTAAGTTAAGCTAAAAGTATATTTTTCTTATCTGTTTTTTGGACTAAAAGAAATAGTTTCAGAGAGTTTTTGACGATCCATCGGTTTAAAAAAGAGATATCCCTGAAATTTTATATATTCATTTGTCTGAAAGATCTCTAATTGATACTTCTCTTCTATACCCTCTAAAACAATTTTCAGATCTAAGATATAAGCCATCTGAATAATGGCAAAAAGCAGTTTTTTATTTTTTTTAGATTTAAAAGCATCATCTATAAATTTTTTATCAATTTTGAGTGTATCAAAAGAGAGTTCACGAAGATATGCCAAAGATGAGTATCCTGTTCCAAAATCATCAAGTGAAAGATTAAAACCCAATGCTTTTATATCAGAAAGTGTTTGAGATGCCTGCAACATATTTGTAGAGAGTGATGTTTCTGTAACTTCAAAGTGTATACGAGAAGGATCAAAATTTTGTTTTTCAAATAAACTTTGTAATTTTTCTACAAGTTCATTATTAAGAAGCTTTGCAGAGAGGTTAATAGAGTAAAAGATATCTGTCTCTTCCAACATTGTAGAGACAACTTCAATCTGCCAAAAAGTCACAGCCTTAATAAGATGAATATCATCTTCTAATAGTGGTATAAATACATTGGATGATATCATCTTGTCATCATTCATCCAACGCAGTAAAACTTCAGCACCTTTTATCTTATGATCAACACTTGAGACTATAGGCTGAAAATAGTTGATAAATTCCTCTTTTTGAAGAGAAGTTTTAATTTTTTGTTTGATATTGGTGATTCTATGCAATTCTTCTTGCATACTCTCATCAAAAAAAGTATATATCCCTTTTCCTGCTTTTTTTGATTCATACATAGCAATATCTGCTCTTACTATGACATCATAAAAAGTTTCATTCTCTTTAAGGTCAAAGAGATAGATACCAATACTTGCCCCTACATAAATTGTAATATCTTCTATCTCTATAGGCTTTTGTATAGTTTCTATAAGTAGTTCTGCCAACTCTTTTAACTTTGTTTTAGAGTCAAGGTTACGAAATATAATTGTAAACTCATCACCACCAAGACGTGCGACCATGTCATCTTTACGTACTACCTCTTGAACTCTTTTGGCAATAATCTGAAGTAAAATATCTCCAATTTCATGCCCATATGTATCATTTATAAGTTTAAAACCATCAAGATCCAAAAAGAAAAGTGAAAAACGTTTATTTAAAAGCTTTGCTTCATTATAGACAAGCTCTAACTCAGAAAGGAAAAGGTATCTGTTTGCCAAGCCTGTCAGCTGATCATACTTTGCTATCTTTTCTAGTTTATTTGCCAACTGCTCTTTTTGTACTATCTCTTTTTCAAGGTGACTCGTTCGTAACTGCACCTTTCTTTCCAGAAGTGCTTTTTCCTCTTCTAATTCATCTAAAATACTCAAAACCTGTTTATACTGAGATATAGAGTATTTTGCATGGAGTTTTGCAGCTTGTTGTAAAACTTCGATCTCATTTTGAAGCATCTCATTTGTTATCGTCATACTAACTTTCTCGCAATCTCTAAAATCTCTTTTGTATAGGAAGAGATAGACTCTTTTTCATACTCTTCATTACAAAGATAAATAGTAAAAGGTTTTTGCAGTGTTTTTAACAGATATAAAAAAGCAGTTTCATGATCAAAAGTATGAAGTTCTATCAAAGCAATATCCTCTTGCGTTAAAATCTTTTTATGATGAGTACCAAAATCAACGATAAGAATTTGAGCATCATCTTCAAAATAGAGTGCCAAATTCATCCCTCCAACACCACCTTCAACGACCTCTATATTTTCATCTAGATCTAAAGAGAGAAGATCTTCATAGATAGCTATTCCAAAATCGTCAGGATAATAAAATCGATTTCCTATACAGATAATTCGTACCATTATGTTAAGAGACGTACCTTTTTATCACTCCCTATAAAATGCACTGTACAAACAAGACAAGGATCAAAACTCCTTATAACATGTCCCATCTCCATAGGATTGTCAATATCTCTAATCTTTAAGCCTATAAGTGCTTTTTCCCATGCACCTAAATTTCCTTTATCATCTTTAGGAGAACCATTCCAAGTTGTAGGTGAAATAATCTGATAATTTTCAATCTTATGATCTTTAATTTTTATCCAGTGTCCCAAAGCACCACGTGCAGCATGGGTAACACCGACACCCATAGCATCTTTTTGATACCTTGACTTTTCATAAACAGGCTGATTCTTATTTGCAATAATCGCTTCTATCTCTTTTTCCATAAAAAGAGCATAGCGAATTGGACGAACCATTCGAGCAAATTCTCGTACAAAAACAGAGTCACCAAACTTCTCATAAAGATCAATAAAAAGTTTGTTACCAAGTACCAACTCTTCACCTAATGCTCCTGTCTGCATAGGCTCTTCATTATATCTTGGAGCTTTTGTAAAGGAGTAAGCATCCTCTTTTTTCATATTTGGTACAGTTTTAGAGTTAAAAGGATCTTTATCACTCTCATCATACCAAGAGTAATGAACATCTTCAGCTATCTTTTTTAAGTCTAGTGGATTTACTTCCGTCGTATAGATAGAAGGAGGGATTAATTGTTGAGAATCTTCTAGATCCAAAGATCCATAATTTATAAAGCCATAACCTGTTTTTCCCATATCAAAAAGCTCTGTCTCTTTTGCAATAGCGTAAAAAAGACTTAGATGAGAGTTTGGATTGTTTTGAACAAATTCTTCTAAATCAGAAACACTTTCTAAAGATAAGAAAGTATCAAAATCACTCTTTAAAACCTCTTTTTCATACCATTGCTTAAACTTTATAATCAAAAAACGAATACGAAAAATTTCCAGATCATCAGCTAAGACATTCAGCCCACCCGGTACCATATGAGATGTATGTGGCCACTGTCCACCAATATAGGCAATAACTTTTAAGATATCTTTTGTAGCATTTAAAAGACTCTTGGATAAAGATCCTTTAAATGGAGCATAATACTCTTTAGCTTTTTCATAAAAAGAGTATTCCTTATAATAATCATGAGCAAAATCAGCCATAAACATCAAAAAAACCTGCTTTAAATCACTTTGAAGATTTTCACATATAATAGAGAGGTTTCTAAAACGCACTGCTTGCATTGGTGGTGTAATATCATAAGCATCTTCCAAAGCTTTTACTGCAGCACTCAAATGAGAGATCGAGCAGATCCCACATACTCGTGGTGTCATGACCAAAGCATCCAGAGGGTCTCTTCCTTTTAAGATATTTTCAAAACCACGATAAAGAGTACCTACACTTTTTGCTTCAGTGATAACACCATCTTCTATCTTTACTTTAATATCAAGATCCCCTTCTACACGATTGAGTGGAACTTGCAGTTCAATAACTTTTTTCGCCATCTTATACCTTTTGGGTTCTAAATTTTAACCGTTGTGGAGCTGCAGCTGCAGCCATATCTTTATAGGCAAGGTAGTGTGCTCTATCAACTCCCTTTGGAAGTTCTAAAGGAGTTCCTACAATATTTGGTGTTTCAAAGAAAGCATGACTTTGTGGAAAATCTGGTCGTGCGCATCCAAAACAAGGTACACCTGCTCGGGTTTTAGAATTTACATCATTCCATAAGTATTTATTACAAGAACTGTTTGTTGTTGGCCCTTTACAACCAAGATGAAAGTACATACAACCTCGTTCTCCAAACTCTTTCTCTTCAACTTTGTATTCATGGTACTCATTTCTGGTACACCCCTGATGTACAGTAAAATTATAGATCTCATCAATTGCATTTAATTTTGTAAGGTCAATTTTAACATCACTAACAATCTCTTCGAGGAGTGTTGTTAATGCTTTTGGATGGATTGGACATCCTGGAAGATTAATAACAGGATACCCCGAAGAACTACGAAAATCTTCTCCTAAAAATCCTCCTTTTTGCTCATGATGGAATTGTAAACCAATACCATCCATCTCATTCTCATGCGATCCAAAACCACCAAATGATGCACAGGTTCCTACAGCAATAACATATTTTGCTTTTGAAGCAAGCATAGCAATCAAATCTTTTTTAGGTTTACCCATGAATGTATCAAACATTCCACTACCATCTGGTCCTCGAACAACATTTCCTTCTACACAGAGTATATCTAACTCAAGTTCATCAAATTCAATAGACTTTAAAAGCTCTTGATGTTGTAAGGGTGAAAGGGTTGATAAAGAAGCATGCCATAGTAACTCGATCTTATTAATTTCTAAAACATCAAACAAATTACACTCGCATGTAAGAAGAGACATACTATCTCCACTACATCCTCCACTTTGTAACCAATAGAGATTCATAGCTATCCCTTCTTTTGTTTATTTAATTTTTTTATAGTAGCAATAATTTATTTAAGGATTAATGAATAGTGATAAAAAGTGAGTTTTTAGTGAGTTGTACAGACGGAACAGACATCAAAAGTACGAAATATAAAGAGTGCTTCAGCTTTTGTTCTCCCCTGCATGGCTTTTTGAACAGGAGTCGGCTTCTCTTTTATAGAACTTCCTATATTAAATTGTGTAGGTGTGATAATTTCATATGTTTGAATGATTCCCTCCTCTATTTTTACTCTATGAAGCAATGGACCTCGTGGAGCTTCTACAACACCCACCCCCTCTCCAGAAATTTTATCTATATCATATGTAGTTACAACAGAATTTTCATCCAATGATATTGTCTCTAGGATGTTTTTTGAATAGTCTAACATATATGCAAGTTCAAAAACACGCGCCATAATACGTGTATATGCACTATCTTTATAACGCCTGTGCATATTTTTGATAATAGGTAAAGAGAGAGACATCATTCTCGCAAGAGGACCTGTCTCAAAATACTCATCTTTATACAGAGCATTCTTTGCATAACTTTGACTCTGAGGAGTAAAAGCTTTTTCTGTAGTAACATATCTACTGTCAACTTTTAAAGCACGTGTCTGTCGTAATTTAGAAGGTATAGAAAAAGAGTGTTCTCCTATAATTAAAAACTTATCATGCGCCATTCCTTTTTTATGCATTTGAGTTTCAATTAATCCCTTTTCCAAAGCAGTAATGTCTGAATACAAAACATTTAAATCTTTACAAGATTGCATAGCAAGAAAATCTTCGAGAGGAGTCCCTATAGTCTCTTTTTCAAAAAATCGAATCAATTCACTCAGATGATTTTTAGCTTGTAAAAGTTCTAAATAGGTTGGATCACAAGTTACACCTCCAGGAACCATATAGGATGAATGCGGCCACTGTCCTCCAAAAATGGCAATAGCTTTTGATGATAAAGCTGAAGCAAAAGCTCCTTTGAGAGGCATTTGTTTTTGCTTTGAGCCACTTAATTTTGCAAGTTCTGGTAAGATAACCATATAAAGCCACTTAAAATGGTTTTGTAGCATCTCCATAATTAATGTAAACTCTCGTATTTTTTGTGCTTTTGAGGAGAGTTTTATTGTATGTCCTGCATTTTTATAAGCATCTTCAATAGCTCTTACAGCTGCCATCAGATGTGCATGCCCACAAATACCACATACTCGAGGAGTAATAACTAAAGCATCGAGTGCATTTTTTCCCTGCAAAAGAGACTCCATACCACGAAAATGAGGAAAAACAACTGTAGAAGATGCAACTCTACCTTCTTGTATATCAAAGTATACAGACGCTTCGCCTTCAATATGTTCAATCAGTTGTTTTGTAATCAATGAGTTTTCCTTCTAGACGTTTGATATGAAATGTTTTTGCGATACCTGCCATTGTTAAGTAACTACGCTTTGGTACACCAATGGGTACATCTTGTGGTATAGACATATTTGTTTTAGTCCTAAAAAGATTTTTTCGTGGAAAATCAGGCTCGGTACATCCAAAACATGGTGTTCCAATACGTGTTTTTGAACTTACTTCATTCCATAAAATCTTATTGCAAGAGGCATGTGTCATTGGAGCACGACAACCTTGTTCATAAAAGAGACACCCCTCTTTTACTCCAAAATTCTCTGCATCTACTTTCCACTCAAAATACTCATTTCGAGTACATCCATGGTGTGCCAAATAACTATAAAGCTCTAATGGACGATGAAGTGCATCAACTAAAATCTCTTGATTATTTACAATCATCTCCAAAGTATATGCCATCCATTCGGGATGTATAGGGCAACCAGAAAGATTGATAACTCTTTTTTTATACTCTTGCAGTGGTCCACTACACTCCTCTTCATTAAACAGTATTCCACTACTTCTTTGCGGTGCCAACTCTTTAAAAATACCACCAAAACTCGCACAACTTCCAGCTGCAATAATATGATCTGCCTTTTGAGCATAATACGAAAGCAACTTCTCCATACAGACACCATTTCTTTGCATAAGAGGATCATACGTTCCTTCAAAAATAAGGATATCACAATCGAGTTCACACCTAGAGATATCTTCAAGTGAATAGTCTGTATCAAGTGTAGGGTAATAAAGCAGTTCAAACTTTTCAAGTAAAAGCTCAATAGAAGAAAAATTTAAAAAAGAGTGAGTGTTCCCATTACAGGTAACACCCTGAAGCCAAAGAAGTTTTAGTTTTTTATCTTGCTTTGAGTGCATTATAAATGTTTTGAGAGATCGACTCTTTATAGTTGTCTAACGGATGAGGTAAAATCTTCTCTCCAAACAAAAAAACCATACCACCCAAATAGCCCATAAAGAGTCCAAAAGCTGAGAAGAAATCCTGATCATAGAGATCACCATTTTCAACACCGTCATTAAAAAAGATCATCAATTCTGTAACAAAAGGAGATACACAAATCATACCCTCACACCCTTCACCAAAAACTTCACGATTTGAGAGATAAACTCGTAAGAAGTACTCAATCATCTCTGGTTTTTCATTTGCCATAGCAAAGTACATTGAGACTATTTCATAGATCTTTTCTTGAGTAGAGATATCTTTTTCATTAATTTTACGAATTTCAGAACCAATATATTCTGAAATATATAAGACAAGCTCTTTTGCCAAAATATCTTTTGACTTAAAGTAGTTATAAAAGTTACCTACACTCATCCCTACTTTTTCAGCTATATCAGGAATAGTTGTAATATAAAAACCTTTTTCTGAAAATAGTTTTAATGCCGCGGTAATAATACCACTTTTTCTCTCTTCCTTCGTTATTCTAGCCATACAGTTCCAATAATTACTTAATATATTTAAATTATATCATTATTTTTCAATAAATAAACTACTTTTGAATTTCTCTACCTAAGTTTTTTTCAACAGACTTTATCTTGTTTTTAAGTCTATCCTCTGAGTTATGACGAATATCAAATTTTAAAGATGAATAGACACGTTCACAATCTTTTACCTCTTCATAAGCTAATGCTATAATATCCAATGCTTCACGCATTGTATCTGTCTCTATAATTGTACCCATTGGAGTGAGTTGGTATTTTACTCCACTTTTATCAATTGCATCTATAATTTTTGCAACCTGTTTAGATACAGAACTTCCCTCTCTACAATTATCTGATGTTGGGAACATCGCAAATTCTAAAAGTACACTCATAGCTATCACCTTCTATTTTTTGGGAAATATACCATAAAAATTACTTCTAAAACTTAATGACAGTAAACTTTGAAGAATCTCTAAGCTAACTATAACAATACCTCTTTTTTAATAATCTGCATGGCTTCATCAAATGTATAAACAAGAATTTCACCTGTTGGAATTTCAAGCTTGACAAGCTCTTCTTTAGAAATTTTTTCAAGATGCATAACTAAAGCTCGTAAAGAGTTTCCATGTGCTGAAACAAGTATATTATTTCCTTTTTGTAGTTCTTCTATCAAAACCTCTTTATAGTAGCTTACAACACGTCTTTTTGTATCGGCCAATGATTCACTAAGAGGTAGTTCTTCTTGTGGAACAAAGAGATACTTCTTTTCTTTCTTTGGTACCCGAGGATCATCTTCGGGCAAAGAAGGTGGTGGGGTCTCATATCCACGTCGTACTGCTAAAAAAATACTTTCACCCTCTTGTTCTTTAACTTCATCTTTATCTCGCCCCTGCCAAGCACCATAATGTCTCTCATTAAGCTTGTAGGATCTTTTAACATCAATATGCTCCCACGCAAGTTCTTTTAATGCAATTTGTGCAGTATGAATAGCTCGCTTTAACCAAGAAGTATGGCATATATCAGGATAGATATGATGTTTGTTTAAAATTTTCCCAACATCTTTTGCCTCATGAATTCCCCGATCACTCAGATCAACATCTGTCCAACCTGTAAAGCGATTTTGTAGATTATAAACACTCTCTCCATGACGTACCAATATAAGTTTTGATTTTTTCATTCTCCTAACTCCTCTGCAAAATAAGAACTTCTGACTAAAATACCCGAAGCAACCGCTTTAAAACCCATGCTATAAGCCTCTTGTTTCATTTCATCAAAAAATTCACTACAATAGTATCTTTTTACTTTATGATGTTTTGGTGTAGGTTGCAGGTATTGTCCAAGCGTCAACTCTTCCACGCCAACATCGATGAGATCTTTCATCGTTTCACGTAATTCATCAACACTCTCACCAAGACCAACCATCAATGAAGACTTGATCTTCACTTGAGAGTGTGTAGCATAGTAATGTAAAACCTGTAAAGACCTGCCATAATCACTCTGTGGTCGTACAGACTTACTTATACGTCGTACCGTCTCTTGATTATGAGCAAGTTTATAAACATCACTTGCTATGATTGTATCTAAAGATGGTATATGAAAACGAAAATCGGGGGTTAAAAGTTCTATTTTTACATTTGGATTTTTCTCTTTTATCATAGTTACACACTGTGCAAAATGCCCAGCTCCATAATCTTTTAGATCATCTCTATCAACAGAAGTCAAAACAACATATTTTAATCCCAAATTAGAGATCACTTCTGCTAGTTTTTTAGGTTCTTTGGTATCTAATGTTAAACCTTTACCTGTTTTGACATTACAAAAAGTACAGGCTCTCGTACAGACATCACCTAAAATCATAAATGTTGCACTCTCTTTTGCATAGCATTCTGCTCTATTTGGACAAGCAGCTGCTTCACAAACAGTTTTTAGCTGATACTCATCTAAAAGTTCTCGCATTCTTTGAGCAAGCTGTGGATGAAGTGCTTTAACTTTTGGTTTATATGGCTGCATCATCAAAACTTTTTTGTAACAACTGTATCATCTCTTTATCTACCTCTTGTTGTGTCAGATTGAGCCCTTCTGCCTGTAACGAAGTAGGAACAACACCTTCAAGATTACATGGATTAACCTGAGCATGAAAATGCAGATCTACTGAAACATTTAATGCAACTCCATGTAAAGAGACACCTTGCGAGTAACGAAAGCCAAGTGAAGCAATTTTTCTGTTTTGAATATAAAAACCTGCTCTCTTTTTATCATAAAAAACTTCTGGAAGATATAGCAAAAAGAAAGTTTCAAAAGCAGTAATTACTTTCTTATAAAAACGAGCCGGATTTTTTACATGAAAACAGAAATAAAAAATATTTTGACCAGGAGAGTGACAGGTGATAGAACCACCCCTGTCACTCTCTACAACTTCCACATTAAAACAAGTTTCTTCACCACTGCCAATAGTAAAAACATTGGGATGGGAACATAAAATAAGATAATTTTTTCCAGTTTTTAAAGCCAAAGAGTGGATTGATTGCATCTTCTTTCGTGCTTTAGTATACTCTATCTCACCCCAATTATGCACTATCATAGTTTATAAAATGTTCTCTCTAGTGCTTCTGAAAATGTAGGGTGAGCCAAAATTGTTCTTTTTGCCTGCATAAGATCCATCTCTCCTGCCAAACTCATAGCAACAGTTGCAATAAGCTCCTCAGCATTTGGCGCAAAGATCTCTGCACCCAAGATAAAGCCCTCACTGTCCACATAGCTTATCATCAAACCAGAACTTGCATGATTGTAAACAGAGTAAGTAAACTGATTCAGTGTTACAAGACTCTCTTTGTACTCAAGCTTCTTCTCTTCTAATGCCTTTTTACTCAAACCGACAGTTGCATAACTCATAGGAAGCGTATGAATAAACTTGACAATGTGATCCAAATTTAATTGACGAGGATTTTTACCTAAGATACGCTCTGTAACATTTAAAACCTCTGCACGGGCTGCATGGGCGAGTTGTACTTTAGCATTACAATCACCAATGGCATAATGTTTTGGCACTGTGGTCTCAAAGTTCGCATCTGTAACAATACCGCGTTTACACTCTATATCTTCACACGCTACCACAGAGAGATTTGGTCGGCGTCCGGCAGCTACCAAGAGCATAGGAAAGTAGTTACTGCTTCCATCTTCATAGGTAATATGAACACCCCTTTGTGTACTTTTTGCATCTTTTATGGGGTGTTTTGCTAAAAATGTCACACCTAACTTTTGAAGTTGTTTGGCCAAAGCAGTTGCAATCAGAGGATGTACCCCTTTCAAAAGCTCTGATCCGTGTGCCAAAAGTGTCACCTCTATACCGGCAGCAGCAAAAAAACTTGCCATCTCAAGCCCAATAGCACCCGTTCCATAGATAGCTATCTTTGAAGGAAGCTCTTGAAGATCAAGCACTTCATCACTTGTAATGATATCTTTAGCATTATACTCTATACCATCAGGAACAAAAGCGTGTGAACCTGTCCCCATAACAATATACTCACCCTCTACGATCTGCCCGTTTACCTCTACTGTATGAGGAGCAACAAGCCGTCCTTCTCCCTCAATAAGTTCAAAGTGACTGCACTGTTTTTGAACAACCTTTGTCACACTCTTTAAGAGGGCATCTTTCTTCTTAAAAAGCATTTTTTGAGAAAGCTTCAACTCCCCCTCTAAAATCTCATTTTTACTCTCATACACAAGATTTGCAAAGTGTAAAAACATCTTTGAAGGAATACACCCCTTATGCAGACACGTCCCACCAAGCTGACTGAGATCTTTTTCGATCAAAGCCACCTTTTTACCATTTTTTGCTGCAACAATAGCTCCAGCATAGTTCAGTCCACCACCTATATAGATTATGTCATACATTCTATTTCTCCTCTTTGAGTATATATATTTTACTTAAATCCACTTCTGCTTCTTTAACCAACGAAAGATCAGCCATGCTATGGCAATATTTACACCCCAGATAATGAAGTATCCATACTTCCAATCTAACTCTGGCATATTTTTAAAGTTCATTCCATAGTTACCAACGATAAAGGTCAGTGGTAAAAATATCAGTGAGATTGCTGCAAGGCGTTGCATT
>Ga0256843_1003225_pt1 | contig 11440 bp, 7 predicted proteins | sample AlvinellametaG_FD_191572 | JGI IMG/M metagenome (GOLD analysis project Ga0256843, IMG submission 191572) | Pompeii worm associated microbial communities from hydrothermal vent at the East Pacific Rise, Pacific Ocean - Alvinella | ecosystem: Host-associated > Annelida > Integument > Unclassified ... | reverse complement strand
TCTCCACTAAAAATTTCGCATTGTGGTACTGGTGGTCACTGGCTGCATAGGGGTAAGGGATGAAGAGTGTCGGCAGTGCCGTAGCCGAAAGCTCCCAAAGTGTCGATGCGCCTGCTCTAGCAATGGCGAGGTCCGCTTCTTTCATATACTCAGCAAGCTTTGTCGTAAAGCCGAACACCTCCGCTTCGATACCCAATGCTTCATAGGCGTTTTGCACCTCATCGATATTGCGAGCCCCCGCTTGATGGATGATCTTGATCCCGCGTGCTTTCAGCTCCGGTGCGATGGAGAGTGCCAGTTCGTTGATCGCTTTGGCTCCTTGTGAACCGCCAAGGAATATCACCGTACGTACCTTTTCTCTGATACGGGCATTCTCAAAGAATACTTCTTTGACAGGATATGCTTTAATGGGGCTCTCTTCCAAATAGGAGGAGATGAACACATCGGCATAGGGCTTAAGAAGCTTGTTCAAAGAGCCAAGTGCGGCATTTTGTTCATGAATGACCAGCGGAATGCCCAGTGTCTTTGCTGCGATCGCCGTTGCCGCAGAAGAGAATCCGCCAACGGAAAAGACTACCTTTGCCTTGTGTTGCTTAAGCAGTCTACGTGCTTTGAGTATGGCTTTGAACATCATCCAAAGCGATGCAAGCTTATTGAGTCCTCTCTGATTGACCACCCCTTTGGTCTCCAAAAAATACTTGGCACCAAAATCCTCGTCCGCTTCGAACCACTGCTTGTCCTGCCCTTGGGTAGAGCCGATATAAATGGCTTCGACAAGCTCAGCCACCGGTTCCTGAGCCTGCCAAATGGACGGTTCCTGAGCTTGTCGAAGGACAAGTTTCTCTTTGACTGCCTTTACAATAGCAAGATGCCCACCTGTTCCACCGCCTGTCATCACTATGCTCATCTTATTTCCTTCACTCTTTTGGGAGTTCATAATTGACAGTAACCTTGTTAAGAATCTTTGTTCTCATTGGGTTACAGATAAAAGCTTTTCCATAGAAAAACATACCAACATTATTCATTATTCACCATTAACTATTCATTACTTAAAGGATATTCCCGTGCATATCACGTGGTACTTTCTTGGAGATCATCAGTACCATTCCTATGGCGATACACATTGCCATGATGTGAGACCCCCCGTAGCTCAAAAACGGCACGGCGATCCCTTTGATCGGTGTGATACCGGCGATCCCGTAGGCATTGAGCAAAAAGGAGTACCCGATCAGCAATCCGACACCGATACTGAACAGATAGTACATAGGATCTTGTACTTTCGATGCGATCTTAAAGATACGGAAGATCACGAACAGTATCAGGAAAACGACCAAAGCAATACCGATAAAGCCTAACTCCTCGGCGATCCCTGCTAAAATAAAGTCTGTATGCACCTCAGAAAGATACCCTAGTTTGAACTGTCCGTTCCCCAATCCCTGTCCCCAAAAACCGCCGTTATGTATGGCATTTAAAGAGTTGGAGATCTGCCACGGCTCCTTTACCGTCGCCTCTACACGTAGTTGCTGTACGGAATCAAACGGCATCCATGAGAGAACTTTATCTTGTACGCTCACCCACCAGCTTTTAATACGCGCCATTCGATGCGGTGCGAACAAGATCAGTGCCACCACACCTGACAATGCTAAAGAGAGCAGCGTTAAAAAGAATTTATAGGAACTTCCTACCAGTAGAAATAGTGTCATCAAGGTTGCTCCAAGCACAACAACCTGCCCTAAATCTTTTTGAAAAATAGCAATAAGAAAAACGGCTAGAAGGAACACTCCCAGATAAGGAGCAAAAAGTTTTATCTCTTCGACAAAGCTCATTTGTTCCTTATCTCCTAGTTTACGCTTAAAACTCCAAGCCAGAAAGAATACAAATCCTACTTTGAAGAACTCCACCGGAGCAATGGAGATAGGGCCCAGATGTATCCACCGTTTCGCACCGCCGACTGCATTAACCAAAGAGGAAGGCAGCCCCTGCATAACCACCATTAAGAGAAAAAAGAGGATAAAAAGAGTGGTTCCTATACGGGAGAACCATTTTTCCGGTTCAAGCTTACTGAGGACGACCATCGACATGAATCCGATGAATACTGCAATACTCTGACGTATAAAAAAGTGGAAACTATTATAGTCAAAATGCTGTACGGTATAGACCGAGAGTGAATAGTCCATCACTAATGATAGCGTTAATAACACCATTACGGCACTTAAAAGCGGTTTATCGATCATGTTTCATTTTACTTTCTTTGATATGATGGGAGTATTTTATCGAATTTACCAAATAAGTTTGATAAAATCACATACTAAAATGGGGGAGCTGATGCACAACGAGAAGATCAAAAATCAAGCCATACGCAAACGTACAAGCAAAATCACCGGGCTCTTTGGACTGCTGATCGCTGCGATGGTTATTTTTCTTATCTCTATTCTCACTACGATCTCATCTCAACGGCGCATCCCCAGCCAAGAGGCGATCGTACATGACCGCTCTTTACGCGGTGCGATCATCTCCGCTGACGACTATACCCTCAGTCGCTCTCATAAAACCTATCAAGCTGTCATACGGGGTGCGAGTATCAACCCTGACAAAAGAGAGATGTTCATCAAACTCTTCAGTATCTATAGCGGTATTCCATCCGAAAAGATAAAAAAACGTTTCTTCGATAAGAAAGGTCATCTTATTCAAGGAAATATCATTCTCTCCAAAAAACTCAATACCAAGCAAGCGATGCAACTACGTTCTCTTGCATACAAACTAAAAAGGCAAGAGGTTTTCCGTTCGATCAAAACACGCTCCGGTATCGAACGGCTATATGGTCTGGATATTGTTGAGATAGGAGAGAGCCGTGATTTTCCGCTTCATGATATTCTCAGTCCTGTCTTAGGATATGTAGGGAAGAGAAGTGACGGACACTACACTCGCCCCAAAGGAATGAAGGGACTTGAAAGAAAGTATGATAAACATATCACTTCCAAAAAAGACGGGTATTTTAAAGGAAAGCGTGATGTAGGCGGTAATATTATTCATGATAAGAACAGTATTCAGAAGATGCGTGTCGACGGGATGAACCTGCACCTGAACATTCCACTCTCACTTCAGCGTCGTATAGAAAAAATGATCGACTCGATGAAAGTACGTATCGATGCCGACGAGATCCTTATTGGGATCATGGAGAGTCAGACCGGTCGTGTGCTTGCTATGGCAAGTACCGAGCGCTATGACCCTTCTCATATTACCCAAAAAGATATTCCTGCGCTCAATCCAAAATTTGCCGAATACCCTTATGAAGCGGGGTCGGTACTTAAACCGATTACCCTTGCATTGGCGTTAGATCATAAAGTAGTAACCCCTCAAACATGGTTCAGTACCTTTAACGGACGTATGAAAATCGGTAAAAAACGTACCATTACCGACGATGAGAAATTTGAAGCGCTTACAGCGACCGATATCATCGTACACTCTTCGAACGTTGGGATCTCTCAGATCTCTTGGAAGCTAACGGGAGAAGAGTTCCGTAGCGGACTACTGGCATTCGGGCTCTCTCGCCCGTCCGGTATCGACCTAAGCCGTGATCTTCCCGGTCGCGTCAAGCCGTTACGTCTTCTTAACAACCAGATGCACCGTGCCAACAGTGCCTACGGATACGGTATGCTTGTTACGTTCGCACAACTCTTTAAAGCCTACTCCGCATTTAATAACGACGGGGTTGCCGTTACGCCACATCTAGCAGACTACCTTGAAGATGCGAAGGGAAGACACTATGTACTTCCACCGACCGTAGGTGACCTACACCCCATTGGGAAAAAAGCGGCACGTCAGATACATGAGATCCTTAAAGAGGTCGTCAAACGTGGTACCGGTGTCAAAGCACAATATCCCGGACTGGAGATCGGAGGAAAGACGGGAACGGCACACATTGCCAAAAACGGACATTATGTGCGTGAATACCATAGTAGTTTCTACGGATTTGCCAATGATAAAGAGGGTCATAAGTATACTATCGGTGTATTGGTCATCCGTGCAAAGAAGTGGCATAAGTATTTTGCATCACAATCGGCTGTACCGACATTTAAGAATGCGGTACGTATCCTTGTAGACCAAGGATATCTTATTCCTGAAGCACAGGAAGAGGAAAAGGAACGATCGCAAAAAGAGATGCCGCTCTACACGCAACCCAAAGAGAAAGCCGAACCGATCGCACCGATCCTCCCTCCACTTCCAAAAGAGAAAAAACCGATCAAAGAACCAAAACCGGTAGAGCAGAAGGTTGTTCCGGTCAAAGTAAAACCAAAACCAAAATGGAAAAAACCGGCACCTTATAAGAAGCCTAAACCAAAACCGGCACCCAAACCTCGTTTTGATGATGCCGCAGACCTCTTCTAGTCATTAGATCCAAATATTGTCAATAAGCCGCGGTTTCCCGACCCACGCGGCAACAAGAATGATGGTATTGCCTATCTCCACCTTTTTAAGAGGGCGGAAGCTTCTGTCTACAATAGCGACATACTCCACCCTATCTGTCTCGTCAAGCACTTTGAGCATCTGCGCTTTAATCACTTCAACATCCAGTTCACCCGACATCACCATCTTCGTTGCACGTTTAAGTGAGCGTGAAAGTGCAAGGGCACGTTCTTTCTCCTCCTCGCTCATATAGACGTTGCGCGAACTCAATGCCAATCCCCTCTCATCTCTGACGATCTCACACGGTACGATCTGCACATCCATGAAGTAGTTCTTGACCATTTGTGTAATAAGCGCAAGCTGCTGTGCATCTTTCTTTCCGAAATAGGCACGCGTTGCAGAGGAGAGATTGAGCAGTTTCATCACCACCTGCAGCATCCCGTCAAAATGCCCCGGACGTTTCTCTCCTTCTAAGATGTAGCCGCGAACGGCAGGCGCACCGATGCAGAGTTCATCGCTCTCATACATCTGATCGATCGTCGGCATGAACAAGATATCCACCCCCGCCAGCTCGCATATCTTCGCATCAGCCTCCTCTTTTCGCGGGTAGGCATCCAAGTCCTCCCCCTCCAAGAACTGTGTCGGATTGACAAAGACCGATACGATCACCACATCATTCTCTTTGCGTGCCTGTTGTATCAGACTCAAATGCCCTTGATGCAATGCTCCCATTGTCGGTACAAAACCTATACTTCCGTTCAATGTTTTTTTTGCCTTTTGTAGTTCATCGATCGTCCGTGCAATGATCATCTCTAACCCTCTGATTTTTGATAGTATTCTATCAAAAAAGTGGGTAGTGCGTAGTGGGTAGTGGGTAGAAAATATGAAAATATCCCTTTTTGGGTAATTTTTGGGTAGAATTTCACTAAAAAAGTGTGTATGGCATTTGTCGTATGGGCATACTCTACCCACTACGCACTACCCACTACTCACTTCGAAAAGGAACTTTTCGATGGACAGCTACGAATACAGCGAACTGCTAAAGACCCTCTCCACCAAAATGGAGAACATTACCAACATCGTCAAACCTGATGAACTGCAAAAGCGCCTCGATGAGATCGAGCAGATGCAGCAAGACCCCAACTTCTGGAATGATGCCGCCAAAGCAGGGAAGATCTCTCAAGAAAAGACCAAAACAGAGCGTATGCTTGAGACCTACAACAATGCCAAAGATGCCCTCAATGATGCCAAAGAGTACTTCGAGATGGCAAAGGCGGAGAAGGATGAAGAGACGCTTGAGATGCTCTTTGAGGATGCTGAATCACTCCAAGAGCACATTAAAGCCCTTGAGGTACAGATGATGCTCAGCGGGGAACATGACGGTAACAATGCCATCGTCTCCATCCACCCCGGTGCGGGAGGAACGGAGTCTCAAGACTGGGCGAGTATGCTCTACCGTATGTACCTGCGCTGGGCGGAGCGTCACGGCTTCAAGGTCGAAGTGCTCGACTATCAGCCCGGAGAAGAGGCGGGTATCAAGGATGTGAGTTTCATCATCAAAGGGGAGAATGCCTACGGCTACCTTAAAGTGGAGAACGGTATCCACCGTTTGGTACGGATCAGCCCGTTTGACTCCAATGCCAAACGCCACACCTCCTTTACTTCGGTCATGGTATCCCCTGAGATCGATGATGATATCGACATCGTCATCGAAGATAAAGATATCCGTATCGATACCTACCGTGCCTCAGGTGCAGGAGGACAGCACGTCAACACCACCGACTCGGCAATCCGTATCACCCACATACCGACAAACATCATCGTGCAGTGTCAGAACGATAGAAGTCAGCACAAGAACAAAGCATCGGCACTGAAGATGCTTAAATCACGACTTTTTGAGTATGAGATGGCAAAGAAACAAGCTGCCATCGACGGCATCGAGAAGTCCGATATCGGATGGGGACATCAGATACGCTCTTACGTTCTACAACCCTACCAGCAGGTCAAAGATACCCGAAGCGGACAGGCATTCACCAATGTCGATGCCATCCTTGACGGCGATATCGACAAGCTTTTAGAAGGGGTTTTGATCGCACAGGCGAAGTAACCTACCGTCTTGGCGGCGGTGTGGCTGCCGGTTTTTCCTCTTGATCGTCATCCCCTTTTAACTTAGGCGCTTCTCGGGGTGGTGGTGTCGCAGAAGTAGGCTCTGACGGCGGAGCGGAAGAAACAACTTGCTTTTTCTTTCCGAACTTTCCAAGTACAAATGCAATCCCAACCCCCGCACCGATGATCACCAGCGAGAGCATCGGACGGGCACCCAACCATGCCAATGCAATGATCAACGAACCGAAGATCAGTGTTAAAACAGCCGCAACGATACCGGTAGCACCACCGACCAGTGACCCCAGCGCAGGGATCACTCTGGCAAATGCCTGTAGCGGTCCCATGATCAGACTAAACCCAACAAACATCAATGAGAGCCCCACTATCCGAAGTACCCACGTCAACATAGCGTTGGACTCTAACTCCTCCTTAAAGATCGTTTGCGCTTCCACTCTGCCGCTGCGGATAAATACCAACGCTTTACCGTTTTGTGTCATATAGGGAACAAGTGCTTTACCCGATGCCTTTGCCGCAACCGTATAGAGCCCTGCCGGCGCATAGGTATACGTGATCTTCACATCTCCGACCTTGGGTACGGCAGGGTCTTCACCGATATAGAGAAAACTCCGGTAGTTCTTGACCGCACCATTCTCTTTGGGAAGCTTTGAGAGATCCAGAGGGGTATTCGCACCGATATGTCCGATCATACGTTTATCCAAATAAAAATCTCCCAGCTGCGCATCGGTGGAGAAGGTCATACTCTCATAGTGCATCGGCGGATTCTCATGCCCACTTTTTTGCTTAAAGAAAGAGGTATCTATGGGCATACTCGACCATACCTTGTGGTACTCATAGGTTGTTACCGTCTCCGTGCCTCCTCCGAGTTTATCTTTGGATTCGGAGTGTGAGGTCTCTTTCCACTGATACATCTCTACCTTTCGGCGAAGTACAAGCCCGTCCGTCGAGACTTCAAACTGCGTATCCATCACAACCTGACGTGGTGTAACCTCTCCTTGCACCAGTACAGCTTTTCCCTCTAAAGAGGCATCATAGCGCGGTGAAGCAAGGGTTGTGATCTTTTGCTGCATCTCTTCGAGCGCATCCGCTTGATCGACACTGCGCCCCTCGTTCCACCAGATCAAAACGATCGATCCTATCAGCAGCAACAGTCCAAAGAGTATCCCCTTGAACGAGCTGCCGATATGCTGTCCGTAGCTGGTATAGCTTGTCTCCGTATAACGATCCATCTGCTGCTCCTTTGCTAATTGAACCGGTCGCCCATCACCAGATCACCGATCATTCCGAGGGCTGATCCCTCTCCGACATCTTTACCACCTCCCTGTGGTGCGGCTGCAAGCATACGTCCGGCAAGACGTGAGAACGGTAAAGATTGTATCCAGACTTTTCCCGGACCTCTCAGCTTGGCAAAGAAGAACCCTTCACCACCAAACAGTCCCGTCTTAATGCCCCCTGCTTGTTCAATATCAAAATGCACCTGCGGCTGCATCGCTACAAGACACCCCGTATCAAGGTGAAGCTCCTCACCAGATTGCAGGTCGATCTCTTTGAGCATACCGCCTGCATGAATGAAGGTCATACCGTCTCCTTCTAGCTTTTGCATGATGAACCCTTCACCACCAAAAAGCCCTGTGAGTATCTTTTTCTGGAAGTGAATCCCCACAGAGACCCCTTTGGCTGCACAGAGAAAACAGTCTTTCTGACAGATCAGCGTACCACCCATCTCTTTGAGATCAACCGGGATGATACGCCCCGGATACGGCGCACCGAACGCTACGGTCGCTTTTCCGCTTCCGGTATGGGTAAAGACCGTGGTAAAGAGGCTCTCACCTGTCACCAGACGTTTTCCTGCACCCACCAGTTTGTCAAAAAAACCGCCCGTATCCTCTTTTGAACCCGAACCGTCACCAAAGACCGTATCCATTACGATCTTGGGGTGCTTGTACATCATCGCACCCGCTTCAGAGATGGCACTCTCACCAGGATCAAGCTCGATCTCCACATACTGGATATCCTCTCCGAATATCCGGTAGTCGATCTCATCGGCACTGTTAAGGCTACTGCCTGCTGCACGTGAAGGCGGTGCGGACATCACACCAAGCGTCGTGGTCTCTCCTATCAGCTCCGTCACTTCTGCGATCGGCTTCCAACTACTGAACCCCTCTTTCCATGCATATCCGCTTTGATCGTTCTTTGCGATCTGTCGCGCTTCCGCCAAAGAGAGCGGCCCAAACTTCTCACCGTTGTCATACTCAATAAACCACTGTGCTGCCATAGATATCTCCTTTATTTATACGTGTTACTGCTATTATTGTACTCCCATTGTGTGTCAAAAGTATGTCATCCATTTGAAATTAACCTATTTGATGTATAATTCCCTCACTTACGCAAAAGGTAAATGATTTGGAACACTTTATTTGGAATGTCGATCCGGTACTGCTACACTTAGGGCCGCTTCAGCTTCGCTGGTACGGGCTACTCTTTGTCGGTTCATTCTTTTTGGGGCTCTACATCCTGCAATGGATTTTCAAACGAGAAGGCAGAGACCCTGCTGTATTGGACAACCTGCTTATCTATGTGATGGTCGGTGCGGTCGTAGGTGCCAGACTCATGCACTGTCTTGCTTACGAACCTGACTTCTACCTCTCTCACCCGCTTGAGATACTCAAAGTATGGAAGGGCGGACTTGCCAGCCACGGCGGGATGCTCGGCGTTCTCTTTGCTCTGTGGCTCTTTGCCAAAAAATACAACGAGAACTACCTATGGCTTATTAGCCGTGTGACCATCCCCGGTGCATTGACTGCGGCATTCGTGCGTTTTGGAAACCTCTTTAACTCCGAAATTTTAGGACTCCCTACCGACAAACCATGGGCGATCATCTTCGAACGCGTCGACATGCTCCCCCGCCACCCCGTCCAACTCTACGAAGCCTTCGCCTACCTCACTCTGCTTGCTATTTTGCTGGTAGTCTACAAAAGAGTCAGTTTCAGCGTCTCCACCAAGATCCTGCCACCACTCTTTCTAACCTACATGTTTACCGTCAGGTTCTTTTTGGAGTACACCAAGACCAAACAGGCAGACTACACATGGGACTTGCCGCTGACCACCGGACAGGCGTTGAGTTTGCCGTTTATCATCATCGGAGTTATTTGGTTTATGATCGCACTAAAACAGATACGCAGAGGGTAAAATGCTTTCATTATCCCATCATACGTCTCATTGGTGGGCAATTGCCCACCCTACAAAAAATAAAAGCTTTTTTGAAAAAAAAGCATACCATCACTATTCACTATTCACTATTCACTATTCACTCCAAGGGAGTAGCACATGAGCTACTCCCTTGGCATCGATATCGGCTCCACCACCGTCAAATATGTCCTCTGTGACAGCCACTTCAATATCATCGCCAAAGCCTACACCCCACACGACACCAAACAAGCCCCAACGCTTCTCAAGCTTTTAGAAGAACTCTCTCAAACCCACAAAGAGGCGTATGAAAAGATCGACAAGGTCTACATCACCGGTTCGGGTGCCAGCCGTATCGCCCCGACCATCAACGCCCGTTTTGTTCAAGAGGTCAATGCCGTTGTCCTTGCTGTAGAGCATCTGCATCCTGATGTGCGTTCGGTCGTAGAGCTTGGCGGACAGGATGCGAAGATTATCCACTTTAAAGAGGCAGAGGACGGCACAAAAACCGTTCAGACCTCGATGAATGACAAATGTGCATCAGGAACAGGCGCGACTATTGAGAAGTGTACTATGAAGGTGGGTATGGAGAAAGAAGAGACCGCCAAACTCAACTTCAGCGCCGAGAAACTCCACCATGTTGCCGCCAAGTGCGGGGTCTTTGCCGAAACGGACATTGTCAACCTTGTCAAGACCTCCGTACCAAGCGATGAGATCATGAACTCCCTTGCCGATGCCATCGTGATGCAGAACCTCACCGTGCTTACCCGTGGGAATACCCTCATGCCAAAAGTCCTGCTGCTTGGCGGCCCCAACACCTACCTACCCTTTTTGCAGCAGTGCTGGCGTATACGCATTAGCGAGCTTTGGGATGAGCGGGGTATCGACTACGACAAAGAGAAGTTGGACGAACTCATCATCGTACCAGACAACGCCCAATACTACGCCGCACTGGGAGCGGTGATCTTCGGAGAGGGAGAGGCTAACCACGACAAGTCGTTTGCAGGGCTCATTGCCCTCAAAACACTTGTTGACACAGGAAGTGTAAACAGCAATGACAATATTGACACCCCATTGGTAAAAAGCCCCAAAGAGCTTGAAGCCTTTAAACGAGACTATACCATCAAACCCTTTGTCCCACCAGTGTTAACCCAAAAAACTACCTGCTTTTTAGGCATTGACGGTGGGTCGACCTCTTCCAAAGCGGTACTGGTCGATGAAACGGGCGAACTATTGCTAAAAGTCTACCAACTCTCCAAAGGAAACCCCATCGCCGATACGGTCGAGCTGTTGGAGAAGATCAAAGCACAAGACCCCAATGGCTACTACGACATCAAAGGACTCGGTGTCACTGGGTATGCCGCCGATGTACTTGAAGGCGCCCTCAAAGCCGATGCCAACATCATCGAGACCATCGCCCACATGAAGTCGGCACAAAAAGCGTGCGGTGAGAGCATCAATGTCATCTGCGATATCGGCGGGCAAGATATTAAAGTGCTTTTTATGGAGAACGGGATGATGAAGAACTTCCGCCTCTCCAACCAGTGCAGCGCGGGTAACGGAACACTGCTGCAAAGTATGGCAAAACAGTTCGGCGTACCCGTCGAAGGCTTTGCCGATGTGGCATTCGCCGCCAAGCAGGCACCCCGCTTCAACTACGGGTGTGCGGTCTTCCTTGACACCGACCGTGTCAACTTCCAAAAAGAGGGCTTTGCCAAAGAGG